>Ga0310691_10000132_pt1 | contig 146231 bp, 241 predicted proteins | sample 176DNAGHGlowgp2_FD_203887 | JGI IMG/M metagenome (GOLD analysis project Ga0310691, IMG submission 203887) | Sheep rumen microbial communities from Palmerston North, Manawatu-Wanganui, New Zealand - 1766 DNA GHGlow gp2 (v2) (version 2) | ecosystem: Host-associated > Mammals > Digestive system...
GCGTGGCACGTTAACGCGTACCCATATGTAATTTGTCTAGGTAATATATCTCCAATTTTATTTATTAATCTACCTATTTGATAAGATACTCTCCAATCTACACAAGGTTTTTCCTCTAATAAGAAATCTTTATCAAAATTTATAGTACCAAATGAGGACCCTGATTCAGGTGTAAACTCTGCCATTATTGTAGGTATCTGATGCCGATCATTTTTAATATAATTTGGAATGTTAATAAAACTTTCAAATATATTATCAACAGTTCCAATAGTACCATTAACTAAGGCATCGCCTTCTTCATTTAAATCTTCCCAATAATTTCTTTTACAAATTACTTTCTCTCCAGATTGGAGTTCTCCAGTATAACCTAATAAATTTCTCATTTGATTATTCATACTGTGTCGAGTTGCATTTGTAGCACATAATATAGTATCCGCCCAAGTTAAATGACCTGTTACTAATTCATTTTTGGGAATTACCATAACTTCATTTCCTTTCATATAAGGAATATCTTCTCCATTACGAATCTTCATAGTGAGCTGAATGATTTCTGACTCAGCCGCTTGTCTCATAATCTGATCAAGAAATACATGAGGATGTTCTAAAAGGTCGTGAGCTTCGTTCTTATCTATCATAGGAAGTTGTCCAGGGTCACCTAGAAACAAAATAAAAACTTTATGTCTCATAAGCATATCTATCATTGACTTAGGAACCATGGAACACTCGTCCACCACTACTATATCATATCCAAGTCTGGGTTTAGGTTTCCTAAAGAACCCTCCGCCAGGGCGCGGAATTGAATCATAAAGTAGTCTATGAAGAGTCATTGCATTTTTATTTCCTTTTTTACGAAGTACTTCTGCTGCTTTACCTGTAAATGTTGCATATGCGACCTTGTCTTCGTCAACATTAATCGCGCTAATGATAAACCTTACTAAAGTACTTTTTCCAGTTCCTACTTAGGCATAGCCACTAATCACGACATATTTTTCATTATTTCTATATCGTGATATGGCTATATTAAGTCCTTGTTGCTGTTTTAATGTTAATTCCATATTAAATAGCAATCCCTTTCTTTAATTATTTAAATTTAATTCTTCTATATTCCATAAATTATCATGCAATTGTAAGTTCCATTTTTTGCTCCTTTTAATTTTCTTTATAATATATTATATCATATTTTTTATTTTATGTCAATATCCATTCCTTTAAACGTCACTATAATAGTATTAGTTGGAGGAAAAGTTTTCTCTAAAATATGAAATACTTCACAAGCAGCATCTATATCCTATTTATCCGTATCTATATTTAAAACAATAGTATCATCAGGTTTAACTGGAAATGATTTAAAATCAATTCCATCTAATAATTCTTTAGAAAACATAAGCACATTCTCCTACTATTTCATAATCTTCAAGAAATAATTGTGGACTAATATTGCCATTCCATTCATTTTTATTACATTTGCAAATAGCATCTATTTCAATATATCCATTTTCAGATATAAGTTTCTCATATTCTTCATTAGGCATCCTAAATTTTATTAGAGCCACATTATGCGGGAGGGTGATTTTAACTGTATTGGACGCCATCATAGTTATCATATCTTTGGTTATCTGTATTCCTTGAATGGCAACCAATGCTTCATCCATATCTTTCCCCCAATATTTATCCATATCTGCTATATCAAGTATTGCTGCGGGATCTACCTCCTGGGCTCTCCAGACATAGTCTACATAATATATAGGCTCAGATGACATATTTTTTAACATTTCATCAGTTTTATCTATAAACTGATAAATATTTTCTCCATATACTTCGCCTTCAAATTCATCTAACTTACCCATTGTAATACCTAAACCAAAGGCTCCTTGATGGCCGACTGTATAATCACAAGCCCCGGTCGCCGCACATATATCTTTAAATTCAGTTACACCAACTTTATCGCAACCTCGTGCAGAACCTTGATAAGATACAACACCTTCACTATTTATTGTCTTAGTAAGCATACAGCATGGTCTTTGATACTTTGCCATTAACTTATTTGCAATTAATCCTCTTATTTCTGCCTTAATTGCATTTGGCTCAAGAAGGAATAATAGCACTTTGTGATCCATCATATGATTCTCTTCTATAAGGTGTTCAACTAATTCAATACCAGCATCTTCCGCCCTGGTCTGTCTATTCTTTACATTAGTACAAGTTCTTATAGCTTGGTCTACAACTCTTTCAGTTTCACCAACTTTATGTCCTCTTTTGTTAGAAGGTATCTGATTAAAAGCATGAAATTTTAACATTGAATCAAAAATAAGTTGTTTCTCTTCAATAGTACCAGACCTTGTTATAGCATTAACAAGAGGTACAATATAAAATGTTGCGCCCCATGCGGAAGGTGCATCACCTAACTTAAATTTGTTCTTCTGCCACATTTCATATATAAATGGATTAACTATTCTATCAGGGTCAAATCCTTTAAAGATAAGTTGTCTTGTTTCAAAAGATTTAAGACTCATCATATCACCATCTAATCCGAGGGCTACTAAATCAAGATAATGGTCAGCATAATTATTATTAGTTACTCTATCTACATATCTACAAAATTGATAGACAACTCCCGCACCAGATAAATCTTTATTAGGATATTTTGGAGATTGAGAATTAATTAAATATAAATGCGGGTGATACTCTGTACTCCAGAAATCTACTTCCTCTACTTCATGGTGATCTAAGATAATAACATCTATATCATTATCTTCCAAATCTTGCAGCTGTTGTTTGTCATTACTTCCCGCATCTGGTATGATTATAAGGTCAGGACCTATATCTTCAAGCCAAGTTGTACAATCCTGAAGTCCATGCTGTTTACCCTCATGCATAAACCAAAATACATGATTATCTATCCATTCTTTATCTTTTAAATCAGATAAATAATTAATAAGGATTGCTGCACTTGTATATCCATCACAATCACAGTCTACTATAACTGCAATATGAGAATTTTTCTCAAGATGATTTAATAGACACTTTGTTGCTGTATCCATTAACTCTTCTCCAAAAGCAGACGGATCATTAATATCTTCATCAGTTAAATTCATATAATGCACGAGGTCAGTTTCTTTTAATCCTCTATTAATTAAAATTTGTTGTTTTGCATTATATTTTAAATTGGGCTTATTTATTAATTCATATTTCATTAGTATAATCTCCTATTTATTTTTTTAAAATGCAGGCAAGGATTTGCACCTTGCATACGGTCTTTATTCTCTATGATTTGAGTATATGTTCTCCAACTGGTTCCGCTTTTTCGGTGCGTAGTCTCATCTCTCGCATGACCGCCAACCGTCTGCTGAATCCTCACAGATTTGTATTTGCGTCTACCTATTCCGCCACTGCATTATATTTAATATAAGTTGATACGATTTTTATAAAGGTCTAAAAAAATTTCTGGTGTTTTATCAATAGGTGAATCTTTATACCCTAATAAATTATTTTTATCCCACATAAAAGAAATAGTTATATATTTTCCATATTTTTTATGTATATTTTTTAAATTTTTTATAACTCTTTGTGCTTCTGCAGAAGATATATCTGTGAAGTCATGATCAAGAGCAATAATAATTTCTTCCGCTCCTTGTTGAATTAAGAGCCAAGTCTGATAATTTATAAAACTAGATCCACATATTGCACAACTAATATCATTCTCTTCTCCAAAATAACTTCTGTATTTAAGGCAACTTTTTTCTGACTCAAATACAAATGCCTTCTTCATCTTTGCTATATTATTCTTACTATGATTAAGATTATAGAGATTAAAACTTAAAGGATGGTTAAACATAGCTCCACCTATGAGTGCAGGACGATATTTGCCATATCTTTCTTCGTTCTCTAAAGCTAAAGCTCTTTCTCTAATCCCAACTAATCTATTATTTATATCTCTATGAGGAATAACAATCCCGCAGTTTTTCGGGTCAAAGCATATCTCTGCTGCCTTTATAACTTCTGGAGTAATACCTTCTGCTTCCCAAACTGCGATTCTTGGGTGCGGAAGATTGTTTAAAAACTTTCCATCATATTCTTTAAGTTCAACCTCTTGTGTATTTATATTTATATTATTTATTCTATCATATCTATCAAGGAGAGTTAAGTCATCTTTAATATCTATTTCTTCTTCTTTTGTTTGAGTTGGCAAATAACCAAATCTTCTTGCTATATAATCAATAGCTTCTGGAAGATTCCATGCGGAATCCTCCCTAGGCTTCGGATGTTCTCGGCTCATGACCTTACGAGTTAGTTCAAAGATATCAAAAGTCTCACCACAGTCGGTATAACACTTGAACAAAGTAGTATTGGGATAGTAGTAGAGTTTATGACTCTGACCACAATGACACACAGTTTTAGATACTATTATCTCACCCCTCATCTCAGGCTCTGCATCAAAATCCATGAGAACTTCTTCTATTTGTTCAACTGTTAATTCATTCTTAATTTTATCTTTGTCATATTCGTAATTCATTTACCATTACAACCTTTCTTGTTAGCTGTAGTTTAATAAAAATTAAAATTGTGATTCATCCTGAATGTGTATTCTAAAATCTTCCATTTCTACTAATTCATAATTCCATTTGGTAACGAACATAGGGTTTATTCTACATATACCTCTATCTGCTTTACACCAAAGATAAATACTTTTCCATCTTCCGCGTCTATTCTTATATACAGATATTTTTATATCCGGCATATCAAATCCGCCTTTAGCTATTATATCTTTTAAAGATTCTTTATCTTTCTGTGTGACTTCAAGCATTATCATACCCGCATCAATTTTATCTGCAATAGACTTTGCTCCTCTTAAAAGATTCTGATCCGGAGTTTCAGACTCTGTGTAATCTGAATTCAACTGTGTTGCAGATAAGATAAATACACCATACTGATTACATAAATCTTTTAATCTAATAGACATCATAAAGAGAATATTATCTTCGCGGAGACGCACCCCGCCGCTTCTTTTAGTTATCTCTTCAAGAATCTTCATACTTGTATGAATGTAATCAAGAAAGATATATTTTGTTCCATGCTCACGGATACCTCTAACAATAGTATTCTCAATGTCTTTTAATGAGAAGTCTGGAAGCTGCTGAAAGAAGATAGGACTCTGTTTAATGAGTTGCTTTGCATGGACTACTCTTTCCCATTCTCCTTCAAAGTAAGTGCCGGTTAAGATATGTTCCTCATCTACCGCACTTAAAAATGCAACCATCATTGTTTGTATCTCTGTTAAATCTTGCTCTGTTGCTATATACATTACAGGTTCTGCTTTACCTGTGCTTATCCATTTCTTTTGTTCTTTATCATACATCTGATAACAACCTATGTAACATACATCTGCGGCGATGGCACGAGACTTACCTACACCAGTTGCGGCAGATCTTAAGTAAAACTTCTTAAGACGAGCGCCACGTACCACTGTATTGATGTATGTGCCATAAAGCGGATACCCAATCTCCGGAGTCTCCTTCAGTCCATCAATGTTCTCATCTATTCCTGCACCTGCCTGAATCCCGCACTCTACAAAATTGTCAATACACTCTGACTTAATTGACATAATCTTATCATCAATTAGCTGTGCAATATCAACAATAGATGTGTTATCAAGCCATTCTTCTTGCTCCTGTTTCTTCTTTGCATCAAAGATATTATCTGGATCATATAACCAAGATAAGTCCATTCCTACCACATCTTGATAAGAACGAAAAAATGTCATTTTTTTCATTCTATTGTAATAATAATCAAATGTAGTTAATTTTGCATTTTCAGATGCTTTTAAAAGATACTCTACTCCCTTGTTTGTTTCAAATATAGCTTTCTTTTTAGGACGGGAGCTAAGATAATCATCAATCGCATTAAGAGTTATTTCTGTTGCTCCTAATTGATGTAAATTAAAAAGACACTCAAAAACTATTTTGTGAAAATTATCCACAAAATCGTTTTCAGTGAAAAAATATTTATCAGTTGCTTCAAGCAACTTTGGATTTTTATATACATTCCCAATTACATTAGTTAATGCTGATATATCTATATATTTACTCATCTTCCACCTCGACATTAAAGAATCGTTTTCGTAAAGTTATTTGCGGTATTGGGATGCTGATTTCTTTTACTTTAGAAGTAATCTCTTTAACATCCTTTTCTTGGTTTTGTAAATTTGCTATATAAAGACTATAATAATAACGGTATGCGTCTTTATAAACAAAAGGTACAATGCCAATACCCCCATTAGCTTTCTCTCTGGAGTTTCCTTTTACTTCATAAAAATATATCAGGCTTTTTAATATACCTGATAAAGTATAACCTTCAGCAACATAGTCTTTTATTTGTTTATTGACTCTTGCTTTGTTATAATCTTCTCCTAAAAGCTGTTGGATATAATTTTCTAATTTTACTAAATCTTCATCTTTCTGAGGAAGTGGAACTATTTCTCCTTGCGGGAGACAGGTCTGATGTGCATAACGTCTAGCTCCAGATTTCACAGCTTGAATTTTGTCACGATCGAACCGAACGCCGCATACACTGCATATACAATAATGTGCCATAGTTTTATCCTCTTTTTAATATTTTCTATATATATTATATCATATTTTTTTAAATAGCGCAAATGCGGAAGACTTTCGCCTCCCGCACTGTGTTTATTCTTTAACTAATTCTTTTAATTCTTCAAGTATAAGGTCTACTGCCTCAACCTGATCTCTTGTGACATCCTTCATTTTCTTTCCCTTGCCCAGATAACGTTCAATAATCTGAGAAATACGAGGCTGCCAATATTCTCTAAATTTAATACCATCATCAGTTTCGGCTTTAGCATCTGTAGAACCAGGAATATTAGCTATGATTTCGCTAAATTCTTTCATCATTTTATCAAAATCTAAATCTTTACTTGTGTCTATATAAAGATTATTTGATTTATCAGTAAAATATTCTGTTCCATCTTCTTTCATCTGCTTATCAATAGCATCACTAATAGCTTTAACTAAATCATTATATGTAAAGTCTATATAATCTGGTGTATATTTGAAGCGGGAGCCAGCTACATATCGAGGAGTTCCACGCATAAATAACTTGGTAGATGTTGCACCATCCGCAGTTTGCACTGATCTTGAATATGCTATAATATCGCACATACGAGATACTATATTTCTAGGGCGAGTTCCCAATGTAGGAACTATTTGGTTAAATTCTTTACCAGTTTCATCAGTAAAAGTCTTATCAGTAGCATGGCTTATAAGTACAAGACCATAATTCATTTGTACTATTGAACGAAGTGCTTCATCGAATTCCTTACCAACGAGAGCATATCCTTTTCCATATCCAATATCACCAATAGCATCAACATTATTATTAGCACATATATATTTTTCACAATAATCATAAGCAATATCTGCGGTATCTATAATAATTGTTTCAAACTTAGACTGTACTTCAGGATCTTTTAATTGACGAAGTGCTCTCCTAAATTCACTCTATGAATTAATAGGTTGAGCCATTGCTCCGGGAATTGCATTGTAGCCTTTTTCAAATGCTAAAAGCAAATGATTAGGGAACTTAGTTGCAGTTGTTGTCTTTCCAGACTTAGGTTCTCCGTAGAAGAAGACTGAATATCCGCGCATATCACGACTTACTTGATGTGGTTTTATATCTAATAAATTAAAATCTGCCATTTCTATTCTCCTTTTTCGATTTAAAAAAATCCAAACTCATTTTTAATTCCTATGTTGCGGTCGCAAGCCGCCCATTAGACTTGTATTCCTTTTATTTAAATGAATAGCTCCTTAAAAATAGGTAAAAAATATCGGGGAGTAAATTGCACTCCCCTTTATTTTTATTCATTTATCAGAAGTCAAATCCACCCTCTGCAGCAGAAGCTGTTGCTTTTACAGGTTCTCCAAACGGAACACTGTCCGCAGCTGCCTTACTTGCTTTATAATCATCAGCTCTCTTCTTTACATCTGCAAGATAAACTTCTCTATCTGCAAGAGCTTTCTTTATTTCATCCTGAGTGATACCGTTTTCACTATCGCCTATCTCATAAATAGACTCTTTCTTTGAAGTACCCTCAATAACCCATTCTTTTACAGTTCTGCTATACTCTTTTACAATAGGTTCACCAAATGCGGATTCCTCTTCTCTTGTAGTCTTTGTAACTTCACTTATAATGTGTCCCCAAACCTTTGTGAATACAAGATTCTTAGGAGATATATCAAGTGATTCAAAATACTTAATTCCACCAGGACTCTTTACTTTGAACTCTACCGGAAGAATGGCTCCTCTGAAGTCAAATACGGCACCTTTTACAAGGAGATAATCCTTATCAATGTGTTTCTCTTCATCAGCCTCAACATACTGTGTTCCATTGATAAGCATATCACATTCAAAAGTATTGCGTGTGTTTTCTTCTCCAAGATTAGTCACAATTGATGCAAAACTTCCCGCATTTCTCTTTGCAGATACAAGAGTTTCCTCTCCATTTCTGTCAGTATAAAAATCATTAAGACCGAGTGAAGCATCAATCTTTACGCAAGTTGCATTATCCTTTCCATCATTAAGAACTGTCTTTCCATTCTCAATAATATTCTTCAGTACGCCAAAAGTATTATTTTTCTTTCCAGCTTTTGTAGTTTCAGTTACATAAGTAAAATTAACCTGAACAATATTTAAACACTCATTATCGGTAGCAATATCTATTGTACCGCCAATATATGTAGTTCCGGGAGCCTTAGATGTCTCTCCTGTTACCTTAATTGCAAGTGCATGCTCATAAATTTTTCCTGCTATAACTTCTCTGTTTAATGCTTTTCTCATTTATTTTTTCTCCTTATTATTTTTCTTTTTTTCATAAATTATTCTTGCAATTTATGTCTAATAATATTATAACACAAAATTTTTCAAAGCGCAAGTTTATTCTTCATCGAAGTTAGCTTTTTCGCCTTTCTCTGTTAAAATATATACAGTAGGACTTCCGCCCACCTTTTCAACATATCCATCTGTTACAAGCTTTCTTAAAGCACCAGATACTGTTCTTGAAGAAACTGCAATTCTTTCACCTATATCTTTTGCTTTAAAAAAATTATTAAAATCATCTTCAGAATCAATCATAAACTTCAAAACAAGTTTTCCATTTTCTGTAAACTTAGGTTTATCAGTTTCTCCTGTTGCTTTAAAAGCGTTCCAATAGTCAATAGCATCTGCCCACTGGGCTTTTAAATTATCATCCCATGCTTCGTAATTTGTTTTTGTTAACAATGTTTCTACAAGATTAATAAAATTATTTTTCTTTCCCATTTTTAACCTCTTTATTTTATTTTCTTTTTCATTATATAATAATTATAACATATTTTTTACTCATTGTCAAATACAATCAACTCATTAGCATACGGTAATGTTTTTATAAAATCACAAAACTGCCGCCATTCTGTAAGTTTATGATTTTTTCTCCATTTATATATATTGCGGAGCACCGCATAATCCGCAGTCCATGTACGTGTCTGGAGCCAGCTTTCTGGAAGTAAACGAATAAGCTCCTTCCAATATCTTATGTCTTTTGTTTCAAGATAGCGTTTCCTAAGACATTCACAATGACAAATTATATCATCCCATATATCATCAATATAAGCATCAGGATTATATGGTTCTTGATTATATACTAATAAAGAACTATCATAATCATCCATTTCAAAGCATTCTCTTGTAATAGGAGTTGATGCTAACTTATGCATGGTTGAAGTTGAATTAGTCGTAGTCCCAACTTTGTAGGTGTCAGCTTCTTTCTACCAAAATAATGGTGCTGTGATGTCTATACTAACAAAAATCTGGCGGAGGAACTTGTCATTAGGAGAACCAGCTTTAATCATACGCTGCGCAAGATCAAGATCATTTTTCCCAATAAAAGCATATTCATTAGCGTATTTACCCCATTGAAGAATTCCTTTATCGTATAACTTATCTCTTTCTTCAACAATATTTTCAGGGTCTTCATTATAAGAATATATTACTTCATCAGCGACATTTATTAGCCACTCTTCATTTTCCGCAATACCAAATAAACTATCTGATTTAGCATAACTTTCCATAGGATGTCTTAATCCTCTGAAAGCATTTTCCCAATTACCTGTCCAAGCTTTTTTAAATTTCATATAAATTCTCCTGTTATCTCGTCTATAATTTTTTTCTCTAGAGCTTCTTCTGCGTCATACCATATATCTTCACGTTTAATTATTTTATATTCATCTTCATCAATAGCAGTATTTTCAATAACATGTTTCTTTAATTTCTCAAGAAGTTTCTTATAAAAAGCAGTATAATTTTCAAACTGCCCACTTGTTCCCTGGTTGCCGGTAGCTCCTTCATGGAAGAGATACGTAGAATGAGGATATCCAATTCTTTTATCGCAAGCTATTAAAATAAAGAAGCCACCTGAATATGCTGCACCCGTACAAATTCCAATAACAGGAGTCATACTCAATTTAATACTATCAATAATAGTAAATGTATCTGATAAGCTACCTCCACAAGAGTCAATATAAAGTTTAATAGGTTTTCTGTCTTCTGCTGGAATGTCTCTATCTTGCTGATTCCAATAACGAATATAAGCATCTACAGATGCGCCCAACCCATCAGTAATTTCACCTATAAGCAATTCTCTATTTACCGAGCCAGAAATATTAATAACATCATCAAAATTTTTTATATCTTCCTTTACATTACTAACCATTACATCTACAAGATCGTCTAAATCAATTTCTCTTATTTCATCCATTTATATTTCTCCTTTTATATCTTCATATATTTTTTTAATTTCTTCTTCTAAAGAAGTAAATTTATTAAATCTATAAAGAATAATATTATGTTCTTTACAATATATATTCTTTAAATTATCTATATATTGCAATCTTAAAAAATCATTTTGAGTTAATTTCTAATTTTCTTCATAATTAAAATGCTGTCTTCCATCATATTCAATTAAACAATAAATTTTATTATTATGAAAAATTGCAAAATCAAAACGTGGATAACCTCCTTTATTAGTAATTAAATCTTTAAAACTAAATTCTTTTTTATATTCAATTTTATAAAAATTTAACTAATAAGAGATTTGAGTTTCTCCCTATGACGAAACACATCCACAACTTTTTGAATTTCCGTCTATTAAACTACCTCTAAAAACCTCTTTTATTGTACCACAATTTTGACATTCACATATCTAAAAATTAGGTTTTTTAGCTTTATCAATTACTTTCTAAAAACCAAAAGTCTTTCCTATTAAATTATCTTTAATATGTAATGGTCTATCTTTAGCTGCACAACTTTTACATTTAGTTTTAAGATTATCTACTCTTACTGAACGAATATTTCCACATTCTAAACATTTACATTTCTAATATCCGCGATGTTTTTCATTAGTTAAATCATTATCTTTTTCAATAATTTCATTAGTTCCAATAATTTGTCCTGGAGTAAAAATTAAAGATGCTGGCATTTTATCCTATCCCCTTATTTCCATTTAAACCATAATTATATGTGTCATACAGTTCAATGTAATACTTTTCTTTTTCATCCAGTAATTTTGCATCACATTCTTCAAGAACTTCAAAAGCAAAATTAGATAAACCGCTTTCTCTCATAGCTTTATATAATTTATTTTCAGTAGTTATATTACCTACTCCTAAAGCATTTTTACAATGCTGTTTCTATCTATCACAAATATCAACACTTTGACCTATATATGCAAGTCCTGTATTTAAATCTGTAAGTTTATATATTCCACAGGCAGTAGCTTTTCCTATAATCTGCGGGAACCGCACTTTCGCAATAGGTTGATAATAATTACTCTAAATTATTTTATCTATAACAATAGCATTAGTAATTTGAGATTGAATTGATTTTAATAATTTTATATCTTTAAGATTAACTTCTGACATTTTTAATCTGAAGTTATCATTATTTTCTTTTATTTCTTGCTCTCTTAATTGAGCTTTAAGTGCGGCGTCGCGGGTAGAACGAATCTTGTCAAGGACTCCTTGAGCCGCCGCGATTTCTTGATTAATTTTTTCTTTTTCTTCCTCTAACTATTTATTATTTTCTTCTTTTGTTAATTCTAAATTCTTTATTTCCCGCTCTTGTGCATCTGCATATGATTGATTTAATCTTTCAAGATTCTCATTATATTCTTTTTCTTTTTCTTCATAACTTTGAATAAGTGCATTACAATAATTTTCAAATGCTACTTGAGATAATTTTTTTTGATTATCAACTGTATTTGTTACATTTTTCTGTAAATCTTCTAACTGTTGTTGTTTATTTTTTATATTAGAATCAATATGTTCTAATGTCATTTTTTGTTCATGTATATCAAGTTTATATTGTTGAAGAGTCTGCTCATTTTGAGCAATTTCTTCATTTTTTTGTTCTATTAAAGAATCTAATTCATTACTTCGCTCTTGTTTTAAATCATTAGCTTTATCTATTTCTGCATTTATTTGGTGAGTTTGCTTTTTAATTCTCCTTATCTAAACAGAACTAGACATAGCTAACATCAGTCCAATAAAAAACATTAATGCAGAAATCTATGTCATATAGTACTCCTTTTTATAAAAATAGGGGAGAGTTAATTCTCTCCCCCGATTTATTTTTTAATCAAAACTGATTACTCAGCCTTAGCGTCCTCGGCCTTAGCTGCTTCATGATCATAAGCATAACCAGCTTCAGTAACCTTGATAAACTTAACAGTCTTATGAGTACCATCCTCAAGCTCGATTTCTGCGGGGATTCTCTCTGTAAGACCTTTCTTCTGAAGACCAGATGTAACAACACCATCAACTGACTTCTTAGTCATATCAAGTGCCTTTGCAATATCCTCAGATGTTACGTTCTCATCGCCAATACCTCTAAGATAATCTAAAACTACTAAACTCTTTTCACTTACTGCTTTCATTGAATTGTTCTCCTTTTTAATTCTTAATTTATTTTTATTTTTAATAAGTAGATAGACTTTTTATCTTTCACTTATATATAATATTATATCAAAAAATTTTCAAAAAGTCAAGTCTGTGCAGCTTATCATTTCATCAATTTTTATTAAATCTTCCAATGTTAATTTCTCTGCTATTTGCTCAATTTCTTTTAGATTATTTGATACATTTTCACCTTTTTGGCATTTTAGTTCCAGACTTTTTATTTGAGAAGCCAGTTTTTTTAATTCTGAATTTCTCATATCTATCTCCTTTATTAATTTCTATATATATTATATCAAAAATTTTTTCAAACGGCAAGTTAAATTCTTCTTATGATTTCATTTTTATATATTCCTCTTCGGTTATTATAGGAATATTTAATTTTGCAGCATCTTTATTTTAAAACAAATTCACTTGTTTCTAATAATAAATCTTTAAGTGATATATTGTTTAAATGGATATAAGGTATTCTTATTATAGGTATGTTATGTTCTTTGCAATATTGATTTTTAAAGTTGTCTCTTTGCTGTAATTTTTCAAAATTTTCTTTAGTACACCATCCATTATTTGTATAGGTAAAATGTTGTTCTCCATCATATTCAATAATATATTTATTATTTATATAAAAATCAAACTTAGCTTTATTTTTTGTTTCTGGAAAAATACAATCTTCAAAACAATGTTGATATTTAAAAGGAATATTATTTTCTTTTAAAATAGTAATAATTGTTAATTCTCCAAATGATTTTTGACATCCGCACGATTTTGTTAATCCTTGTATTAAACTAGATTTATTAATAATTTTTTTATTACCGCATTTACATTGACATAACCACATAGTCCCATTTTCTGATGGAGCCTGCTCTAATACAGTTAATAGTCCATATTGATTTCCAGTAATATCAATTGTTCTTTTTTTTGCACTAACTTTATTACCACAATCTTTACATTGTTTAATATATCCATTTTTTAAATTACTTGTTGTTACATATGTTATATTACCACAATTACATTGACACTTCTATTTTCCATCATTAGTTCTTTCTAATACTGTTAATGAATTAAAAGTTTGCCCTAGTAAATTATCACATTTAGATTTTGCAGTATCATATCTAGAACATCCACAATTAGTAGATCTTCCTCCTTTTAAACTACTTGCTTCTACATATTTCTGAGTCCCGCATTCACATTGACAAAGCCAATGAATTTTATTCTTAATAGAAATATGTTTATCTAAAACAGTCCATTTACCATATTGTTGACCTGTTAAATCTATAAATTTTCCCATTTTAAATTTCTCCTTAAAATTAAAATTTAAGAGGTTTTCATTTTTAAATACTCCTCTTCTGATATTATTTTAATTTTAAGCTGTTTTGCTTTAAGTGTTTTACCCGATGTAGAATTAAAATCATTAGTTATAAGATAGTTTACTTTAGAAGAAATACTTCCTACTACTTTACCACCAAGAGATTCTATCTCTGCTTTTATAGAATCACGAGTGTAATTTACTAACTTACCTGTTACACAAAATATTTTATCTTTAATTGCGGCGGCCTCGGTCTGTTCTACACTAGGCTGGTCCTCCGCCCAAGTAAATAATTTTACAATTTCGTCTGCTGCACTATAATCAAAGTTATTTATAGCTTTGCTTATTTCAGGTCCAAATCCTTCAAATTGACTCCAATCTCCTCCAATTGCTGTTTTAAAACTTTCCCAGCTTGGGTAGTATTTAACAATTTCTTTGGCAACCGTCCTGCCAACAAGAGGTATTCCAAGAGCAGATATAAATGATGAAAGCTGTACCCCATGTATCGAGGCATTAATAGCGTTAAGGATTTTTCCGACTGAAGCTGCTCCAAAACCTTCTTTTGAAACCCATTCAGTTTTATGCCCATCAAGTTTATATATGTCTCCAAGTTCATTTATCCATCCCCAATCTATTAACTTTCCTATTGTTGCTTTAGAAATTCCTTTTACATTAAGTCCCTTTATACCTAGATAATGATCTACGCGATTCAAGAGTTTACCTTCACAAGACGGGTTCCCGCATATTATATTATAAACTCCACTTTCACTCTCAACTACTTCAGTAGGCTCGTTACAAATAGGACAACGAGTACAAAAGCCATTATCAAGAATATGGTCATGAAGAGTATCATTCCTATATTCTGCTCTTGTTATCTGTGGAATTATCATGTTCATTTTTGCTACCCATATTTTCTGTTTTTGTTCTGGATAGCGGCCAAGAATCTCCCGCATTACACTAAGATTGTGCATGGATGCGCGCTCTATAGTACTAACTCCATCATCTACGGGCTTAAATACTGCGACCGGAGTAAGTATTCCTGTTCTTCCCATAGTCCAGTCTATATCTATCAACTCTGTCTCATATTCTTCATCGTAGAATTTGAGAGCGATAGCTGAATTGAAGTGATGATCCGTACGACCTAGACTTTCGCCATATTTCTTTGACTCAAATTTAAATACATAACCATCAATAGGGTATATTTTATGTTCATCCATTCTATCAAGAATATCAATAGCATCTTCTATTGTTTCTGCATCTCCAATTCTAGGGACTGTGGTAAAGCCCCAATCATCAAGTTTCTCTAATCTCCAGAAATTAAAATCTTCATTTATACCTTCAATTAAATCCCAAGCAACAAAAGTAAGATTGCGTGAGGCAGATTCTTCTGAATTAAGTAATCTAATACTGCCAGATGCAAAATTTCTAGGGTTTTTATATTCATTTTTAAAAGGCTCAAAATCTGGATAAGTACAAATTATTTCTCCATCAATTATAACCCTATCTGCTATATCATAGATATGAGAACCACGATCTTTAGTGGGAATATGAAGAGGAATATTTTTTACTTGACATATATTATGCCAAATGTCTTCTCCTTCAACCCCATTTCCGCGAGTTTCTGCTCTAACTAACTCACCCTTTTCATAGGTTAAGGAAACGGTAAGCCCATCCATTTTAAACATCCCAAACCAATCATATCCTTTAACAAAAGAAGATATAATTGAAGGATCTTTAGTTTTATCTAATGATAACATAAGATGATTATGCTCTACTTTATTTAACTTTGAAACTTCTTCAAAAAAGACTTTTTGAGTAGGTGAATCAGGATAAATAACGCCTGTTTCTTCCTCCATTTTCTTTAACTTAAAATATAAATCATCCCAAGCCTTATCAGAAATCTTAGGTAGACCTTTATTATATGCTTTTGTATAATCATTTAATGTATCTATTAGTTCTCTTATATCTCTTGCTTTTTGATCCATTTTATTTATCCTTTTTTCATTTATTATATAAATATTATATCATATTTTTTTAAAAATGTCAAATAATAATGAAGAAAGGGACGTTAGCCCCTTTCTTCAAATCTTAGTTACAGATATTACTCTGTTATCTTTTATCATTATATTGCCTTCCGCACTCTTTGATGTGAGTGGAACGTCTGCCGCACCAAAGCATATGGAAGTTTTATTTCCTGATAATAATATATTATCTTCATCAGAAATCATTGCCGCACCTACAATATCTTTCTTCGAGACTATTGTTCCTTTGCCACCTCTTGTTTGAAGCGGGAAGTCAGCTAATGCAACTTTCTTTCCATATCCATCTGAAGTAAAGATACCAACATAATCAGTTGTTTTATGAACGGGAAGTGCAGCAACCACTTCATCATCTTCATTAAGTTTAATTCCTTTGACGCCCATGGTAGTTCTTCCAGTAGCTCCTACATCAGTAGACTTACATCTAATACTCATTCCTTTTTTAGTTATAATGATTATATCTTCATTATCTTGGAATATTATATTTGATAATAAATCTCCTTCTTTTATTTTAAGAGCAGCGATTCCCGCATTTCTCTTTACTCCCATATATTCTGATAAGAAAGTCTTTTTAAACATACCCTGTTTAGTTATAAATATTGCAAACTGCGGAAGTGTCTTTCTATGTAATGAAGTTACTGCAATTACTTTTTCATTAGGCTCTAATTGAACTAATGTATTAATTGGCACTCCTTTTGTTGTATTATTTCCATCAGGAATGTTATCTACTATTGTTCTATACATTTTACCTTCATTAGTAAAGAACATGAGATAGTCAACTGTGTTTGTCTTAATGGTTGACATTATACAGTCATCCACGGACTTGATGCCCTTCCCGCCTTTCTTCTGCACTTTGAAGTTCGATACGGGGACTTTCTTTATTAATCCAGACTCTGTTGTTACTACTACAACATCAACAGGAACTACTTCCGCAATTTCCTTTTCCTCTGGCTTAATATCGATCTGAGTCAACTCAGTTCTTCTTGCGTCACCATACTTCTTGACAAGATTACCAAGTCTTTGTCTTATCACATCTACTTGCAGGCTCTCGTCACTAACAATATTTTTCCATTTTGAAAGGTTATTTTCCAGTTCTGCTTTTTCTTTATTAAGCTCCACACCTTCCAATTTTGCAAGTGAAGAAAGTCGCATAGCCAAGATAGCTTTTGCTTGAGGCTCTGTAAACTCATATTTTTTCATCAGAGATTCTTTGGCGGCGGCTGATGATTCACTACCCTTGATAAGAGCTATAATATCATCAATGTTTGCTAATGCCTTGAGCAAACCGTCAACAATCTCTCTCCTTTCTTCTGCTTCTGCTATATCAAAGTTAAGTTCTTTAACCAAACACTCTTTATTATGTTTGATATAGATTTTAATACACTGCTCAAGATTTAACTCTGTTGGAGTTTTATCAACAAGAGCAACCTGATTGTACGAGATTGACGTCTGGAGATTAGTCTTGCTATACAGCTTTGCGGCGATTGAGTCTGGGTTTACGCCCTTCCCGCACTCTATAACAATTCTAATACCTTTCTTATTCGTCTCATCTTTGATCTCGGTGATACCCTCGATCTCTTTCTTCTCGCAGACCTCACCAATCTCTGTAAGTATTCCTTCTATTGTTTGACCGTACGGAATTTCATAGAAGATAATCTTGTTCTTCTCCACTCTGTACTTTCCACGAACTCTTACAGAGCCATGACCTGTTTTCATGATGTTTGGGATGTCATTCTTATTTATGACGTAACCACCTGTCGGGAAGTCCGGACCAGGAAGCATCGGCTCTTTGCCGTCCATATAATCGTAGATTGCCTGTGCAACCTCGTTCAAATTATGCGGGAGCCAGTTACATGCGATCGCTACGCCAATTCCGCTGTTCGGATTACATAACAAGTTAGGGAAGATTGCTGGAAGTGTTTCTGGCTCTTTCTCTGTTTCATCATAGTTCGGAATGAAGTTTACATTCTTCTTTTTGATTCCCGCAAGTAACCCTTCCTCTGCCAACTTTGATAGGCGGGACTCGGTGTAACGCATGGCAGCTGGTCCATCACCTGACTGCGTACCATTATTTCCATGCCAGTCAATGAGGGGGTATCTCAAAGTCCAAGACTGAGACAAACGCACCATTGCGCAATATATACTCGTGTCACCATGCGGATGGTAGAGACCCATTACATCACCGACAGAACGCGCACACTTCACATGAGGTTTGCTTGAAGAATATCCTTTCTCAAACATACCCCAAAGGATACGCTTTGCAACCGGCTTTAAACCTGATGTTGAATCGGGAATAGCTCTGTCCTCATTAACGGCTGCTGCATACTCTATAAAATTTAATCCTAACTCTTGTTTTATATCATTCTGCATTTTATACCTCTCTATCTGCCCAATCGACTGTATTTTCATTTATATACGTAAGTTCTTCTTCTGTTACAGGAGTTCTGCACTGTTCGGTACTAGGCCACTTCCCGGTACGGGTATCAGGCCAAGACATTAAATATATGTAAGTAAGAAAATCTATCCAGCAAGGACCTTCAGGTGTTGCAACAAGAACTTTATTTGCTTCAGGATCATATGTTAAATAGAGTGACCATTTAGTTTTTCCATATGGATCATAATCTGAAAGGATCCGTATAATTTTATACTTTTTTCCCCAATGAGGAAAATTACTCTCGTTCTGAACTATATGATGAGGAAAAAGATTCTCATTATTCTGCATTGTACATACCTGCTTCCTTTGAATGTTCTTTGATGTATGCTTTTCTCGCGGTAACACCTGTTCCCATTAACTGCTCAAAAAGAATATCAGTAGCCTTTGGGTCTTCCACAGTTATTTGTTTTATGATACGGTTCTCCGGATTTGTCAATGTTTCTTCTGTTTCTTCCACTGACATTTCTCCTACGTGTTATTCCAATGTTGCCATTGGCACTGACTATTTCTTCTCTCCGGCTTACGCATTAACTGCCATCATAGAGACCACCTTTTCCAACTACGTATCAATAGTAGTTGTACTCTCCGACAAAGGAGATAGTCGATACAGGTTATACTATAATATTTTTCCAATTTTGATATGACCAAATATTAGTAAAAGAACCTTTAGTAAGTTTATCTTTATAATCTTCATAAACGTCTTTTAATTGTTCACCATTTTTTCTTCTTAAACGAATTTGTTTAACATCTTCTTCTGTTAAACGAGTTCTTCCATTTTGAGAACCTTTATTTCCAGTATCGTGTAAATGGTATTCTTTGTTTTCTTTAGTATATACTTCAGGCATAACATTTTTCCATGTTTCACCTTTCCATATTTTATTAAAGCCAGACTCTCCAATTCTTTGATTATAAAGTAAATAAACTTCTTTTTTTCTTTCTAAATTTGCATATCTTGTTCTAATATCAATAACATCTTGCTCTGTTAATTTATGTCCTGGGTGATTATCTCCAAAATTTGTTTCTCCACCACTTGTGACATTATATCCATTGTTACATGAATTATAATATGTAATCCAATACTGCTCTTTAATATTTAATTGTTCTGGTTCACATTCTTCAATTATTTCAAAAGTAAAATTTTCTATCCCATACTTTTGAAAAGCTAAATATAACGGTTTATTTTTTTCTCTTTCCCAATTATATTGAAGTTTATGTTCTTGCCATCTTTTTTCAATATGAATGCTTTGTCCAATGTAGCAATGATTATTGATATTATTAGTAATTTTATAAATTCCTATCATTTATTTATCTCCTTTATTTAATAGATTAGGAGATAATCTCATTTATTATAGTATATTCCCACGAGATTATCTTCAATATTATATAATTTTTATTCATTTCAGTCTGTCCTGAAATGTCCAAAAATTTTTGAAGACTACCTCGTTAGCCGCTTTTATTAGGCGACCCCGCTGATAAGCGGAAAAGTGGTTAAGGGCCAGACTACCTCGTACCCTTTCATGCGATTAACTGTGTATTTCTTACCAATATTCTTCTGTCTAAACTCTTCAAGAGCTTCATCATTTTTGAGATACTTATATTCTTTTCCTATTGTTACTTTATAAAGAGGTGGCACACCTGCGTAGACGTGTCCATCTTTAATCAGCTCCGGACAGAAGTTCCAAATAAACGTGTAGAACAGGTTCTTGATATGCGCGCCATCGACGTCCGCATCACTCATTATGATAATTTTGCCATATCTCAGGTCATCTTCATCATAAGTTACTTTCATAGATTTCGGATCTATATGCAAACCAAAAGCATCGATCATTGTCATAATCTCTGCATTTTTTTGTATTTGCTGAAGAGTTGCTTTCTGCGTATTAAGAATTTTACCTCTTACCGGAAGCACTGCCTGGAACTCATTGTCACGAGCCAGCTTAATGTTACCCGATGCAGAATCACCCTCTGTGATGTAGATTTCACACTTTGATCTATCTTTTGAGAAACAGTCTGATAATTTACTATCAAATTTCAGAACTTTCTCTTTCTTCTTCTTATCAGCTTCGCGGGCTGCGTCCCTAGCTTTCTTTGCTGCTTCTCGTGCCTTCCGCGCACTAATAGCTTTATCTGCAATTATTTTAACTTCTTTTTCATTAAACTGCAGCCATTGAGTAAATCCTTGAGAGAAAGCTGCTATTTCTGCTTTTGTATCTATTGCAGTTACTCTTGACTTTACCTGCGCATCATAAGCTACGCTTGGAGCTGTATAGTTAAATACAAGATATAACCCTTCTTGTATATCTTCACCTGTGAGATTCTCTTCGCTATCCTTAAGCCACTTTTTTTCTCTAAAAAACTTGTTCATTTCTCTTGTTAAACAAGTCTTTAACTGAGTGATATGTGCACCTGTGTCTGTAAGACCAGTGTTTACATAAGCTATAATAGATGAAGAATAGTTGTTTGTATATGTCATAACTAAGTTAAGTTTGAACTTATCTTCACTATTGTTGATAATTAATCTATTATTAAGAATCTCTTTATCGCCTACTGCTTCATCAACAAGATCATTTAATCCATTTTTGGAACTGAACACTTCTTGTGTCCCATTATATGTAAGATTAATTATAAGACCAGAACATAAGCAGCTTATTGTCTTGAATAAAGAACGAACTTTATTTATTTCAACTTCTGTATGCTTAAAAAATTCTTCTGAAGGCTGCCATTGAACTAAAGTACCAGAAGATGTTTTATTTGCCATAGTTTTCTCAACTCGACCTTCAAATACACCCTCCTTAAAGCTAATAGCTTCCATCTTTCCATCTCGCCATGTTCTAACCCTTAACCAATGACTAAGAAATGTTGTTATCTTACTACCAATACCAAATGAACCTAAACTTGTCCCTTCATAAGTTCCATCTTCACGATACTTACCTGAAGTATTAAGCACACTAAATGCTGCCTCAAGGATGGTTTTTCCATCATCTCTAAAACTATTAGGAATGAACCCTTGTCCATGGTCTTCAACTGTAACAATATCTTTATCTATTGTTATATCAATCTGTGAGCCATGACCTGCATTATATTCATCAACACAGTTAGAGAAAATTTCTATTAAAAGTTGTGTAGAATAAGTACAATCACCTGCATACACCCCAGGACGAAGTCTAGTAAACTCAAGAGGGGATAATGACTCAATACTATCTTTATCGTATAATTTTCCCATTCTTTGTTCCTTTCTAATTTTTTCTTTTTCTATTTAAGCTCTTATTAATTATATAATAATTATAACATAATTTTTTATAAAGTGCAAGTACGTTGCGGATTTTCTTGGCTAAAAACTTTACAAAAGGAAAAAAATAAAGGGAAGACCTAAGTCTTCCCTATAATTAATTATGCTTTTTGAGTATATTTTAAATTAATCTATCCAGCTCCTGATTTTAATTTACCCTATCCATTCTGCTCTTCAATTATAGTATATATTCCTTTATCTTTTATTGTTCCATTTACTTTATATCCTGCTCCAGGACCTTGTCGATAGTTAAGCGCACCCGCAGTTACTTTTACTATATAAGGTTTAAATGCGGGAGTCGCCTTTGGCGGAATAGGAGCTTCTTTCACAGGCTCTGTCTATGTAGGCTGTTTAATTATTGAAGCAGCAGATTCTCCTAAAGAAGCAGTTACTTTATCGGCTAATTCAGCCATTCTTGCCATCATCCAATCACCAGGGCAACTTTTCTTTGCGAACTATCTATGTACAGTTAATTTCATTTCATTCTCTTTTGGATTATATGCAATAGCTTTATCTTTGTCAGCAATCCAAATAAGTTTAGTTTTATTATATCGTTTACATATATCAATACATAAATCTATTAATTTATTATATACCTTGCTATTAAAAGCATATGGTGTTGTTTTATCTGATGCACATTCAATAGTAATTGCTCTATTATCATTTGCAGCGTTTGATGAACACCATGATCTATTAATCTCGTCTACTATTAAACAAACACGACCTTCAGTTCCTATACCATAGTTACAAGAAGCTTGTCTCCCCTTCGGGAAACAACGACCTATGGCTTCCGCAGTTAATTGACCTACAACACAATGAGGTGTAATTGTATCCACCGCATGATTACGTTTCCCGCTATGGTTAGGACTTTTTACTTCACAATCTATTAAAGGAGAATTTCCGCCGGAAGTGTTTCTTACTTCTACTTTTGTTGCAGTAGGAGTGGAAGTCGCCTGATCATATTTTGTTAAGTTATATGTTTTTACTACATTATATACATTATCAACATAATCCAAAGAAGTAGCATATTCTGCATCTTTAATAGCTTTAAGATAATCATAAGGATTATTTGCTTGTTTTACTTTTGCATAATTTGAAATATTTATAAATTGAAAATAACCTTCAACACCTTTTTCCATATTAGCAAAAGAAAACTAAGATGTAGAGATAGGTATATAATTACCATTAATTGTTTGTTCAGAACCAGTATCAGAAAATGTACCATTACTACAAGTAACTCTATTAGGTCTATATTTTAAACCAAAATAATTATGATATGTTGCTTTTTTACTTGTTCCAAAAGCACTCTCTAAACATGCTTGAGCAATTGCGGCAGATGCTACTTTAAAGCCATATTGTTTTGAATACTTTTGACAATATGGAGCAATTGCTTCAATAAATTCTTGTTTAGTCATTTTGAATCCTCCTTAACCTACAGTATTATCATCACTATCTATGTTATTAGTAATATTATGTATTGCTATATCATGTATTACTCCGCCTTCTGTATTTTCAGCTTTTGCTTTTAATGAGTATATACCATAAGATAATGTTTCTCCAATGACTGCTCCTATAAGAGTAATTAATGGAGTAAAATCTGGCATGAGTCCAGTTAAATTAGCAATTATAAGACTTTGAACAGTAACCTATCCTGTAAATATTTCTAATACAGTAAAGTTTATAAATAAAAAAATTAGAAATAACTTACTCTATGAAGGAAACTTTATTCGTCTTTTTTCTAATTTTAATTCTTTTTTTTCTTTAGCAATTTTATTTAATGTCATTAAATGCAAATGAGCCTCATTCTAATAATTATATTTTAAATCAGCTTTTTTTTCAAGCCTTTTTAATTTAAAATCATAAATCATTTTTCTTATGCTCATAATATCTCCTCCCATAAAAAAGACCTTCAAATGAAGGTCTTTTAAAGCTTTTGTGCAAGTTTTGCTATTTCAGAACGATATATATTTTTTAATGCAATCTCTCCATAAAAAGAGGAACCTCTAAAAATTTTACTTACTCGTTTCATACCATTATGACTTCCCGCATACATAGATAAATCAACCTGAGTATTATCATCGCCATCTATAATACAAATACTATCCTCGCCAATTCTTTGAAGAGCTAATCTCATAAGTTCTATATCAAGATTTTGTGCTTCTGATATGTATATTGCAGCATTCATACCAGTTGTATCATAACCTCTAATATCAGATAATGGTAATAACACTAATTGACCATCTGCTATAAGACGTTCTACCGCAATTTTATCTCCGATCTTACTCTCCAATAAGTTGCCTATTTGACTATCAAGCAATTTTTCGGTGCGGGAGCCAGGATAAAAGCCCAATTTAGCTGAACCCTTAGTTGCAACAGTATTACAAAAAATAATTATTTTATCTATTTTACCATCTTCAAGTAAAGAGAACATATGACCGAAAGCCAGGTATGACTTACCGGTTCCCGCAGGTCCTCGAAGCATAGTTATTTGATTGCAATTTAAACTATCTAAAGCAATTTGTTGATAAGGGTCTCCGTCTTTAGCGGTTATTTTCCCAAACATTTTAGACTGAGCTTTATAAAAAGGAACTTGCTCATAATGATCCTCTGCCCATTTATATTTATCAGTTATTTTTCCATTAAATTTAATTAATAAATATTGACCAGAGTATAAATTATATTCATTTTTATCTGAATTAACAATAGAATTATAAAAGTTAGCTAATTCTATTTCATTAAAATTTTTTTCTATATATCCTGTATATGAATCTTCTTCAATGCTTTTAGAGTAAATGGAATCTACCCCAATACTCTTTGCTATTGAATAGCAAGCTAAATCAGAAGTATAAAATATTACATCGCCACAATTATAAGCCTCCATAATGATTTTACTATCATTATTTTGAGGTAATGAAAAGTGTTTTATATCATCATCTAAAGTAGTATGATATATTTTGCAACAGAATTGTTCAGGGTGTTCATTTAATAAATTTAATAAATGCCTTGCCGCATATTTAATTTCTTCATCTCTTGTTGAAGAATTTTTTATATCCTCTAACTCTGTTAATGTAATACTTGATATATAAAATGGTTCTTTGTCTTGAAATACTGCATCTTGCAAATCAAGTAATGTAGATGTATCATAAAACTTTTTCATATATATTTATTACCTTTCTATATATATTTTATAATATATATAAAAATAATTTAAAATTAATTTTCCTTTTTTGACTGTTTTTTATTATATGCTTTAAGTATTATATCTCTTCTTCTAATACTAACATCTAATAGTCTATAAAGGTCATTGATTTCATCAGCAAGATCATTTACTCTCTTAATTCTTTGATTAAGCTGTCTATACATAGCTTTTGCGGAAGGTGAATCCTTATCGAATTTAGAATATCCTTCGCAAGATTTTACAAAATCGAGAGCTTCATCAGATTTATTTTTAGCTATTTGACGCTCATATTTGAGAGCTTTAATTGTTGCTCTTATTTCTGCATAGTTGCATCCCGCAAATTCTGATTTTCTTTCAAATTCATCGGGATGTATTTTTGCAGTACCTTCAAATTTTTTCCCGAGATGCTGCATTACTACAGAAGAAGTTCCTTTCTCAGGATCGTAAGAGCTGCTTATAAATTTCATATTTTATTTTCCTTTCTTTTTTATTTTATTACTTTTATTATATCATATTTTTTTTGAAAAGTAAAGTCTGAGTAGACTTTACTCAGACTTTAAAGTTGCTTTATACATTCATTGGCTTCTGTTTTTATATCATTTATAATAGTTTCAATATTTACCGGATAGCAATTATGAGAATCTACACCTACATGATACATAAAAGGTATCCCATTATAAAAATTTGTTTGCTGATGTGTGTGAGCAAATAAATTAATTATATGCTGTTTTAAATAAGGTCCTTTTTCTAAATTACTTGTCAAAGTAGGATAATGATTAAGATAAAAATGATAACCATTCCATTTAAAAAACTGACCTTCAGTAATTTCAACTATATTGTAACATTGATTATATAACTCCATTCGTGTATCAGTATCGTGATTTCCTCTAATAACATGAAGCTGACCTTTGAGCTGTTTGATAGCAGCAATTCCCGCATCATTGTTATTAAGCATTAAATCTCCAAGAACATATACATCGTCCTCTGGATTTACTACTTCATTGTAGCGAGTTATAATAGCCTTATTCATATCATATACGTTATCAAAACCACGCGGTTTATATACAAATTCTCTATCATGGTAAAAATGCCAATCTGATGTAAACCATATATTTCCCATTATTTTATCTCCTCTCGAATCTTTACTTCTTTTCCTTCTTTATTGTATTCATAAATATATATCTTATCAAATCCTTCATTAAAAGAAGGAAGTGAAAACTGCGAGTACATATTTCTTATTGCAGTCTCAGGAACTATTGATCGACCTTCTCGCAGATTATTTCTTGCTATTGCAAGTTCAACAGGAACCTTAATAACAAGAGCTATAACATTTATATCCTTTAATGAAGTTCCTAATGCTCTTAACAGCTTCCCGCGGGAACATTCATTTATATGAGTAGCATCAACAAAAGTAACATCATTATCTTTTAAAGATGCTTTTATTTCAGATATAAATTCATTAAAAACTGCTTTTTCTTTAGAGAAATAAGGCTCGTCTTCTGCAACCATTTTAAAACGAATTTCATCGCGGGAGACCACAGCATAGCTACCTTTTATTTTATTAATTTTATTTTTTATGAATGTAGATTTACCGGACCCCGGAATCCCCACCATCAGATACATTTTCTTCATTTTCTATCACGCTCCTTAATTGTTTATATGTCATTAATCTTTGCCCATCAGCACTAAAATTTTTATGTTCAAATTCAAAAATAAAATCTTCATAAGTATAATTATTATTACATTCAACATGATTTGTTTCTTTTTGACAATTTAAACAAAAAATTTTTTTTAAATGACCTTTTTCGCGGGAGGCGTTCTTTTTTCTCCATATAGGAATTCCCTGGTTCCCGCACTGCGTACAATAAAAACTATTTAATATTGAGTTACCTTTCATTCATATCACTCACTCTTGTTCTTTTTCTCATTAATTATCATCTCCTTTTTATTTATTATAAATATATTATATCATATTTTTTTAAAAAAGTCAAATAAATAAAAGGCTACCGCATATGCGATAGCCTTTAAGTAGCATTTAAATGTATTATCAGCCGAGTAATGAAAGAATACTCTGGTTAGACTGATTGCTCTGTGCGAGCATCGCAGTTCCAGCCTGAATAAGGATCTGGTTGTTGCTATAGCTAACCATTTCTTTAGCCATATCGGTATCACGAATCTGGCTCTCAGCTGCGGTAGTATTCTCGACTACATTATCAAGATTGCTGATTGTGTGTTCGAGTCTGTTCTGAACAGCACCAAGATCAGATCTCTGCTCAGATACCTTTGCAAGAGCATCTTTAATCTTTGCGATAGCATCCTGTGCAGCGGTATTATCAGCACCAGCTACAGAAATACCACTTATACCAATACCGCTTGCAGACATTTTATCAATGGATATACCAATGAACTGTCCACTTTCAGCGCCAACCTGGAGATTCTTTGAAGTGAAAGAGCCATCAAGTAAGTTCTGCTCATTAAAAGTTGTAGTTGAAGCTACACGATTAATTTCGCTCTTGAGGGCCTGGATCTCACTATCGAGATAACCTCTATCAGTGCTGGTCATAGTATCATTTGAAGCCTGATTTGCGAGAACATTCATTCTCTGAAGCATATCATGTACTTCACCAAGTGCGCCTTCTGCTGTCTGTACACATGAAATACCATCCTGTGCATTTGCGGAAGCCTGAGTTAAACCTTTAATCTGTCTACGCATTTTCTCACTTATAGCAAGACCTGCTGCGTCGTCAGCTGCACGGTTTACTCTGTAGCCTGAAGATAACTTTTCAGTTGCCTTAGACTGTGTTTTGCTTGTTACACCAAGCATACGGTTGCTGTTCATAGCTCTAAGATTGTGTTGTACTACCATGATAAATTCCTCCTTGAATTAGATACTACGGCATCCTTGCCGCGTTTATATTTATACGGGGAACTTCCCCGATAATGTGGGTAGGGATTCGAACCCTACATGATGAGACACGAACTCTAAATTATGCGCTCCGATTGCACTGCGGGTTGAGGAGATGCTCCCGTTGCTCATCTTCTTATTTAATTGCCCCGCTTGTGTGGACTTGAACCACTCATCAATTCTCTTTTAAGCGTCTACCTATTCCGCCACCACATTTTATATTTTATTAAATATATTATAACATATTTTTTTTAAGTTGTCAAATGCGGGATCCTATGACCGAATCCCGCATTTTTATTACTGATGATATTTGAGGAGGAACTCAGGGTCTACACATTTGAAGCTATCGGTTCCATCCTGAGAACGGAATACTATACCTTCACGCATACCGCCATCTATCTTAGATTTCTCTCCATGAACAAATGCACGAAGTTCATCTATAGTGTCAGGAAGTACATACTCTTCTGCAAGTATAGGTACAGAAGGTATATCAACTTCATCGAGCATCTTCTTCATTTCTACAGTTCCAACTCTCCCGGTATCAGAGAAGATAAGGTTAAAAGCACGAAGTTCGCGGTCTTTCATTCCATAATCTCTTTTCTGAACTCCTGCACCGAAGGTCTCCGCCTGTACAGTTACCCATTCCGCAGTAGGATGAAGCATAAGGAGCATTTCAAGTTTATCTCTCATGTTATACTTTGCGTTCATTTCTACCCATATGTTTCCTATGGTATTTGTGTAATAGTTATTATTTTCTTTCTCAGGAGTATTGAATACTACATTTCTGCTACATACAAAGTACTCAGCCTTATGACCAAATTTTCCTCTACGAAGATGAAAAGTAGAAGATGAGCCATCTATTTTTTCAGTCGCAACCCACTTTATAGTCTTATCTTCAAGAGTCCGAGGTCTGTTCTCTATACGCTCTTCGTCAGTTTTACGCACTTCCGCAGGCCAGTCCTTTACGACATTTCTTCCAAAGAAAGCAAGAAATATCCATCTAAAAAATTTATTTTTCTTTATAAGTTTGCCATATTTCTTTGCTATTTTAGGATGTCTCTGAAGTGCGGCATTTATTTTCGCATCAGGATTGATTTTTGCTTTTCTCTTGTTATCCTCTTCAACAGAGTAAGTTACACCAAGATATTCAGTAAGGAAATCTCCTTCTGCAAAATAAGGAAAATTCTTATCTTTAGTTATCATTACAGGACCATCTCCTGCAAACTGACCTACAGGACCGAGTTCCCAACCGAAAGCCTCTGCGGGAAGTGCAAGTCCCTGAGATATTACCTTAAACTTACCAAGCTTCATAGTCTTTACTTTATAATGCTTTGCAGCAAGAAACTCAGACCAATCCCGCTCAGGAAGTTTAGAGTCTATTTCAAAATAGACTGCAAGGTCACCTTCATGGAACTCTCCCTTTTTAGCTATACAAGTCCATCCATTTACACCTACAAGCTCTATATTATCAGCGCCTTCAATAGGGCGAACCCACCCTATTTTAGCTACATATGCAAGTTCTCTTTGTCCAGTTTTAGGATTAAGCATTTTAATAATCTCCTTTAAAAATTTTTAATAACTATCATAAAAGTATATATGAAAATCTTTATCAGTTACATCGTCTTCATTATCTGCACCCTCATCTATATCATCATAAAAAAGATAAAGATTTTTTATTGCATTAGCTATACTAGCAACCTCTTCATACCAATTAAATATTAAAGAGGTTCTTCCATTGTATTCCCAATGTTCTTTATCGAGAAAATACTCAAGAGTATTTATAATAGCAGGAATATCCTTGATTTTAAAAACTATTTTACATTTTTTTCTATTATAATTAAAATCATCAATAAATTTCTGACGAATATTCCAGCATTTTCTCCAATATCCGTATTCATATCCATTATCTTCTTTAAGATAATCAAAACGTGCAAGATAATCCATACCTTTTTTAGTTTTTGGTTCTATAATAATTCCATTATCAAGTCCCATATTATTTCACCTCTTTTTCTTTTTTATTTCTTTTCTTATTTTCTAAAAATATTATATCATATTTTTTAAAAAAAGTCAAGTGGGTTCAAAGAACCCACTTTTTATTTTCCAATAGGGATAATAGCATTTTCGCTATTCTGTGGAACGATATCTTCTCCTATTTGCCCATTTTCATCACATTCTTTAATGGATATTATAGTATTCTGCTTAAGATTACCAAAACCGCGAATAAATAAATCAAGTGCTTTCTTTGTATCTTTGCTTGTGTCGCCTGTGGGTTTAGGTATCGAAATTTTATTAGTTCTTTCAATAAAACCTTTTCCCCAATTAGTAGAATTTTCATACCATTTAAAAATATAATATCTTGTCATTTTATTACTCCTTATCAAAATAAATTTCCTCAAAAGTATCCAAATCAAGTAATGCTACTCTATCAGTTAATATACTACACATATCTATATCAATTTTATGTCCATTACAATAATGAAGAATAGTAGGTCTATAAACTGAATAGTCATCTACTTCATAGGCTTCTTTTTCTTTAAAATATTCTTCATCTATAACTTTATCAACATAATCATAATAAAATCTTAAATATATAACTGGTGTATGTCCATGAACTATATAAACATTTTCTCCATCAGGCTCAAATTTATCATTAAAATGATCTCTGTCCCAAAGAGAATCATGGGACCTGAATGGAAGACCCCAAGGGGTGAATCCCGCATGTTCAAGGATAATTTCATTTCCTTCTTTATTAATATAACTTATACAAGTAGAAACCATATGTTTATCAAGACTTTCTATATAGTCTTTTATTTCTTCTTTTGTTAATTTCTGTCTCATGGTTTCCCATGTGATATCTCCACCATTATGTCCAAGCCATAATGATTTTGACCGACCTCTAATAGCGTCTATCATCATTTGTTCATGATTTCCTTTAAGATAAATAACGCGGGGGTCATTTTTTAATCTATCCATTAATTCAAATCCATAAGGACCTCGATCTATCGCATCGCCAAGAAAATATAATTTATCATCAGGCTGAAGATAATCGAGTAATTTAAAAGCTACTTTATTTCCATGAAAATCGCTTGCCGCATATACTTTTCCCATAGTTTTATTCACCCTCTTTCATTTTATTATAAATATATTATATCATATTTTTTAAAAAATGTCAAATAAAAAAAAATTTGCATTTTTAAAAATTTTATGGTATAATATAATTAAGGAAGAATAGAAAATTTTAAAATATAATAAGAAAAAGGATTTTTCTTAATTTTTTATACAAGGAGGTATAATATGAGTGTAACAAGAGTTATGGGTATTACATCTGGTATGGATACTGAAAGTATCATTAAACAATATTCTTCTCGATATACCGCAAAGAAAGATAAAATTTGGAAACAGAAACAATCTTTGCAATATAAAGAAGATGCTTGGAAAGAATTGAATAAAGATATTTATAGTCTTTATACAAAACTTTCAACTAATAGGCTTTCCGGAACATATCAGAAATCAGAATTAACTTCTTCAAATGAAAAAGTAGCGATTGTATCTGGTAATAAAGAGACTAGCTCTCAAGAATTAACAGTAAATCAAATTGCTACTCAAACTTTTATAACAGGTGGAGAAGTTGACAAGAAAGAGCCTATTGGCGTTAATGGCAATATAACCGTTGTTGTAGGCGGCCAGCACAAAGATTTAAATATTACTCCGGATATGTCTATGGAACAAGTAGCAAAGAAACTTAGTGAAGCGGGAATTGCTGCAAGTTTTGATGAAAATAATATGAGATTATTTTTATCTTCACAAAAAACAGGAGAAAATAGTGAATTTGATGTAATTGGTGATGCGGGAGTTCTTGCTGCATTAGGGTTAGGGTCCGCCGCAACAAAAACTAATGGTCAAGATGCTATGATAACTCTTAATGGAGTTCAATTTAAATCAGACAATAATCACTTCGATATAAATGGTTATAGTATTGAGGCTAATTCAGTTGGTAGTACGACTATTAAGACTAAAACTGATGATAAGATTTTCGATACAATTAAAGATTTTATTGAAACATATAATACTTTAATTAAGAAAATTGATACAGCTTATAATGCAAGTAATAAGGGCTATAAACCATTAACTGATGAAGAAAAAGAAGTTTTAAGTGAGAAACAAGTTGATGAATGGGAAAAAGTATTAAAAGATTCTGCTTTGTATAAAGATAGTTCTTTATATGAAATAAGTAACGTATTAAAGAATACTATGAGTACCACATCTATTGATGGAATGAGATTATCTACAATAGGAATTAATCTTGGTAATTATTTTACCACAGATAAAAATGAGCGTGGAGTCTATACAATAGACGAAGATAAACTCAAAGAAGTTATTAATAAAGATCCGAATAAAGTAACTAATTTCATTACTAAACTATCAGCTAAATTATATGACAATATAGACAAGAAAATGAAGTCTACAAATTATAGCAGTGTTTATACTGTATATAATGATAAACAGATTAAAGCTGATATTGAAGATTATGATAAAAAGATTAAAGAATGGGAAAAGAAAATCGAGCAGATTGAGGATAAGTATTATAAGCAATTTGCTAAAATGGAAACACTTCTTTCTTCAAGTCAAAGTAAATCCAATTATTTCGCAAGTTATTTCGGAATGTAAAAAAATAAAGCGGGAGATGATTAATTTCATCTCCCGCTTTTCTATGTTATGCAGTTATGGCTTCGTATCTCTTACTGAGAAGTTTCTGAAGACAGAGTTCCCAGCCAGTCACACCAGTTATAACATTTTCAAAGATTACAGGTGAAGCACCACTTACGTAGGTTACACTTTCATCTTCATCGAGGATTGTATTTTCTCTCGCCTGTACGTTCCAATAAATGAGCTTAGGCATCTTGTGACCGTGGCGTGCCCACTTCTCACGAACCTTAGCCATTTCTGTAGCTACAGGACGATTCTTATGTCTCCAACCATATGAGGTTCCCCAATCAGACATAGCATCAATTTCCATGTCAGAAATGACAACTATTTTCTCAGGTATATCTTCTTCTTTTGTAGTAGGACGATCTGCTATTTCAAGAAGCATATCAAAAGTTCTTGTAAGGTCAGTATTCTCACAGAGGTTGGTTCTGTAGATACGTTCAACCTTATCAACGAAATCTGTTCCTCTTATCTCAATAAGCTGAGGTCTTGAGCTGAAGCTAATGTAGTGATTCTTAAAAGGACCTCCTGCTCTCTCAGCACAGTACATACCAAGAGAGATAGCTATATTGATAGGAGCAGATGCTTCGTTACCGGTCATAGAACCTGAAGTATCTACAACGCAAAGCATATTGGACTGTTTTCCATTGAAATAATCCTTCTGATTATCCCAGTATTTCTCTATCATGGCTCTATCGGTTTCAGAAAGAGAAAAACTACTATTCCAATAGTCCATATGGCTTGTAGCCTTAGCCACGATCTCATAAGGATAGAGAGTAGCAGCATTTACAGTTGTACTTTCGCTCTTTGCAAACTCTTCATACTTCTTTGCTATGATGTCACGTCTAGCAAATGCGTTCTTGTATATAAGTCCAGCCTTAGAGGGAATCTTATCAAATTCAATTTCATCCCATCTGTTTTCAGACATAAGTTTCTCTACTATATTAATGCGGGCGCGCAGGTCTGAGAGAATTTTTCTATACTGTTTATGTGTAAGACCAAGGTAGTCCCGCACTTTATTACCCATAGCTATTGTTTCCTTAGAAGATGCGTTCTCTGAAGGAAGCCACTTTGCAAGTAAAGAAGGAGTCTTGCTTTCAAGATCAATAGCAAGCTGTTCCTTGATGAAATCAAGTGCATCCTTTTCAACCTTTGTGCCAAAGCAAGCATATACTACGTCATCCCAACGTCTATACTCAGGTATCTGCTTTATGAGTTTGCGGGCTACATTAGCGTACTTATTAGCAAGCCAATTAAAGCATATTCTAAAATAGCGGCGTTCACCCTGACCACCACGACAGTCACCAAGATAAAAGAGGCACTTAAGAGCGAGATCTGCATTTTCCTCATATGCTTCCTTGAAAAGCAGTATACAGTCCTCATTAGTTCTTGAACGATATGCTCCACCAAAAGCAAACATATCATAGACCTTCTTCATTGTTGAAGAAAGGGCTGTTCCTCCATTCTCAGTGAGCTTGTAATTTGCATCATTCTTCATTTCATTTAAAAAAGCGTTCATTCCTTTTTTCTCCTTTTTAATCTTTATGATTAAGGTTATTTTACATAGCCTTTAATTGTCTTAATTTTTTATAATAAACTGTTTCTAATTCAGACCTACTTATAATAATTTTCTGAAGAATATTAAAACATTCTCTATCAAATGTGTTATATCCAAAAATTTTAAAATATTTATTTTCAACTCGTTTTAAAATATCAATACTTTTTAAAATTTGATTACATTCTTCATTTAATATTTTTCTTTTTCTCATTATCTATTCCTAATTAATTCATCGTAGGTAATAGTTCCGCAAGTTGTGGTTTCGAGATCCGAAGCCCGCATTTCATAAACTCCATAGTTACTGCATGCATTTGTTATCTCTATTCCAGCAAAAGGATCTCCTTCTTGCATCTTCCGCGCCATACTATACTCTGCGAATTTCTGCATAAAGAAATTAATCTCTTCTTTTGAATTAAACAAGATTATTTTTCCTTTATGATGTAAAAATACATTATCAAGAATTACTGCTAACATAGTTTCTTCCTTTCATAAGGGGTAAATAGGATTCGAACCCATGATCCTGGAACTGCAGTCCAGAGCCTTACCAGACTTGGCTACTACCCCAAAAATAATGCCCCCGCAAAAGCGTTATTATAGCAATGTGCGAGGGCGTTTGTTAAGTAAACTATAAATTTAAGCCGGTATATTTGCTTTCCGTTACTTCTCTTTTTCTTATTAGTCTAAGGGCAAGAAAAAGATTTTCATAATTTATAGTTTTCTTTACAAAGTTATAATTTTCTTCTTTATAAGACTTGAAAATTTGCTGTTTGCCCTAAAGCCCGTAACGGGAATTGAACCCGTATCCTCTGCTTGGAAGGCAGATATACTAGCCATTGTACTACACGGACATTGATGCCCTGTGGGAACCACCCTACGGCTCGGGGATCATTAGCCGGTATTTTTTATCTAGTCTTTGCATGACAAGTTGGCTGTTACTGTCGTGTTCAGCAGACGCTAATTCACTTTTGGAATTAGTAATGTCACTCATATGACGGTGAGACCGAACAAAAGTTTCTGGTTAATGAGGCTTTGTCAGACCCAATATGCCAGCAACACAGGCAAGCCGCCGGAGGGACTTGAACCCCCAACCCGCTGATTTGATTCTCAACTTAAACAAATCTCCTTTCCCAAATAAATCCATAAGCAGTATGTCTTTCATTTTTTAATACTTGACATATATGACTATTATCACCGTTTACGGCTTTTGCTGCTTCAGTGGCAGTATCATATTCTGCTATAAAATTATGATCTTTATCAAATTGATAAATTTTCATTTTTACTTTAGGCTCAGGTTGATTATTAATTAATCTACTTAAAGTTTTTTCAGCTGTATAATTTTCAATAAAATATACATCAGCTTGATTTATTTTTTGTTCTTTGAAAGATAATGTTCTATTTGCGCCTTGACAATCTTCAATTTTTATAAGATAACATTGCCCATTCCAAAAAGTAGCAAAATAATCAACTTCATCAATATACTTCTTAGATTGCAATGCATGAGTTGTGTTACTTCCTTGAGTTGATCTAGTTGCAAATTCTATTCCTGTTTTAGATTGATTTTCATGGCAAGTTTTTATTTGAATTCTAATTAATTTACCATTTATATCAGCTATCATATCATAACGACAATCTTCTCCCAAAGGAATAGATACATTATATCCAAGTTGAGTTAAATAAGTTTGACATTGTAATTCTGTTACCAAACCTTTTTGTTTTGTTTCGTTCATTTAACATTTTATTGTTATCCATTGAGAAACAAATCAGCCGCTCTACCATTGAGCCACGACGGCATTTGGCGCCTTATGACGCCTGTTCAGTTACTTCAGTCTTTGCTTCCTGCTTCTTTGCAGCAGCTTCTCTATCTTTCTTTATTTTGATAGCCTGCTTAATAGATGTCTTACTTTTCAAGAGTTTATTGTCAAAAGCCCATAACAAATTCTCTTCTTTAGCAATTTTATCCTCATAAGCTTTATCACTTTCCGCTTTGAGACTATCAATAGATAAACTTTTTGTATTACGAATTGTGTTTTCAAAATGCTTTGTTACTTTTGTTGGTGTTGAAGGAGTTGTGTCCTTATTTGTGAAAATTGTTTTCCACCCTTTAGCCATATATATTTCCTTTCTTTATCTTATATAAATATTATATCATATTTTTTTTAAAATGTCAAATGGACTTGACGGGAGTCGAACCCGTGTCCGCGATTCCTATTCCAAATCAATTTTTTACGCAATAGTGTTTTAAAGTGTTCACTCACTGAGCCGACAGGTTATACCTGTTTAGTCCCACCACTTGTTTTTTCTAAAACAAGAAACTATATAGCCTTTCTTATAAGAGTGAGCATTGACTGGCAAAAGTATTACTCACAATTCCTAAACTCAAGCTGCAAGAGCAACTTTAGTAGGGAAAGAAACAATTTTCTTTGCGTTTATTTTAAATTAGTGATTGCATAACGCGCATATCATTTCGTGCGAATTGATTTTTTTATTGAACCTCGTCGAATACCTTACAAGCCCTCAGATTCTTTAACAACTAATTGCTTATATATATCATGCAATATTGTTAATCTTTCATCAAATTTAGATGTTAAAGTATTAAAATTGTTTCCTATAAGAGGCTCCCATTTAATATCAACATGACATCCAAGAAGTACTGCGGTTCTTATATCATTATATGATATAATCGCATTATTCAAAGCGTCAATTAATGTTTTTAAATTTTCAACTTCTAATTCTATTTTCATAGAAACTTATTTTAAAAATTACTTGCTAAGATTACGAATTTCTCTGCGTAGTTTCTGAACCACACCACCGCTCTTAATATTCTTAGGATTTTCCATGAGTTTATTAAGTCTGTCCTTCTTTAATGCAAGTTTCTCTTCTTTAGTCATATATATCTCCTTTATTTTCTTTTAAAATCTTTTTCCCATTCATTTATCTATTCTTCAAAAGCATAATAATCACTAGGAGAATACCATCTTCTGCGTTTATTATAATTCTCTATCCATTCTTCTTTAGTGCATCTATTTATCCAATCATGTATATCATAAGAACAGAATATTTTTTTATATGCTTTACCTTTTTTGGGTAATTCTTCAAAATTAGTATTACGAACTTTTTTATTCGCAAACTTTTTCATTTCTTTTGTTGTCCCAGGGCTTCCATCTGTAATTACGGGATTATGCTTATAACTTCTGCTCATACTTTTATCCTCCTCTTAGCACAGGTACCGGGAATCGAACCCAGATCTAAGCATTAGAAGTGCCTTGTTCTCTCCATTAAACTACACCTGCATACACTCCCAGCGGGATTCGAACCCACAATGTCTGGTTCGTAGCCAGATAGTTTCTCCATTAGCTTACAGGAGCAAATGACAGCTTATCGAGAACTGTCGACGCTGTAGTGTGGCTATATGCCCAAAGGATCCGGACCCACTCTTTAAATGATGGCGCCTCTCGACCAGAGCTACATCCTACAGAATTTTTCTCTATGCAGAAATTTCTAACTCCTGCAAATATGCGGGTGGGAATCGAACCCACATGTATTCAGAGAACCAATGGCTTCACGGAATCGAACCGTGTCTGAATTCCTTTCATGCCCTTGATAGCGTCTACCCATTTCCGCCACCGCATAAACTGAGGTGGCAGGATTCGAACCTGCGAATGACGGGATCAAAACCCGTTGCCTTACCACTTGGCGACACCCCAATATATCTCAGACTTATTGCTGCACCCAAGGTAGATATTAGGATAAGTCTGAAATATTAACAATTAATAATAATTAATAATTAATAATTAATACACAGCTTTTTCTAAATAATATTAAATCTACTATAAATACCAAATCTACCGTTAGTATCATAGCTCATTTAATAGATAATGAAAGAAAAAGTTTTTAGGCGGGTTATAATTTAATTCTGCTAAACCAGAATAAACTTTTTCTTTTCTATTAAACGAGATTATATTCCCGCACGTTTACAATAGTTGCCATGAGATTGTATTAAGTTTAGTAATATCAATCTTTTACCTTATCCTTATTTTAAGGAAATACTATGGTAAATTGGAGTGGCGGGATTTGAACCCACGATCTCTTGAACCCAAATCAAGCGCCTTACCGAACTAGGCTACACCCCAAAATACAAGACACGCTACTATCTTTATCATTCTATAATATTGGCTGAATGTGAATTAAAATTTTTGCTGTTTGTGTCTTTTTTAACTTTCTATAAATATTATACCATATTTTTTTATAAAAGTCAAATATTAAAAATAATCACTGATTTTTTCATTACAATATTTTTCTATAAAACCTTGTGGATCTTTATAAATTTCATCATTAAGTTCGTTCAATGATTTAAAAGTTTCTTCTGTAAAAGGATAAACTTCATATGCAACGTGTTCTTCGCAATTGTAATCTTCATCTTCATCCTCAAGAGCATAACTTTGCATAACATCATAACTCATTTGCTCTGCTATTATATTAGCATCTTCTTCTGTTCCTTCTACAACAGCAAAAGAATTTATCCCATGAAGTCCTCCAAAAGTATCTTCATAAGCACAAATTGCATATAACATATTTATTATTTTCTCCTTTCTTAACTTTATATAAATATTATATCATAAATTTTTTAAAAAGTCAAGGGGCGGGAACGGACCCAATCCTAAAGATCTCAGAACCGGGTTCCCGCTTAATCAGGTTCACCGCTAGCATAGTCAACTTTCTAAATAAAACCTTTACTCAATCTCTCTGGATCTTTTACTTCAGATTTCTCATCATTAAAAGGTGCTTGAAAAGCAGTTACATTTATTTTTATATTTTTTTCTTCTGCATCATCATTAATATCTTTAAATACTTCTGGTTGAAATTCAAACATGCCTGTAGACCCTATTTTAAATTCTAAATAATTTTTACTATTATTAAATTCTAAAAAAATAGGGTAATTTATTGCTCTATTTTCGCAGCAATAACCAAATTTATACACAGGGGTAGAAGGAAAAGTATATTGTTTATATGTAACAGCATGTTCTATTCCGTCAATAATAATATGTTCTTTTGTAATTTCCGTTCCTGAATCATAATTAGTTATTTGAGATATATCCATTCATTATACCTCCTTTTATAGAATAAAAGAAAGGGAGATAAAATTTATCTCCCTATCAGTTCTTACTTGTGTCTATTGTTATATTAAGAGTTGTGTTATTAACAATTTCAATTTTGGTTACTTCATCATCCTCAAGAAAGTCATCTAAACACTCATATCCTTTAAGAATAAAAGTGATAAGAAGTAAATCCTGTTCATCAAAAAGATTTACTTTTATATCTTTATCAGACTCTATAACGCTTAATAAACCTTTTAAAGTTATAAGTACATCATTTTCCATAATTTATTAACCTCCTTGTGATGTTTTATTAATACCAAAAAGAGTTAATGTGTCATTCTCATAAGTATAAGGTATCGCTTTAATAGCTATTTTTTCATTTCCATTTATTTCTAATGTATCATCATCAACTAAATCAAAATCAGATGTACTTTTATTTCCACCCAAAGATACATTATTTATTGAAGGTTTATCTTTTAATGCGTTATAGCTATCATAGGTTCCTGAATAAGGAATACCATTTTTATAAATTGCTCCCATATGGACCCCTCCGTTTACTTTTTATTATTCCTCTATTAAAGAAAAATCTAAATTATTATATACACACACGCCGCAATCAATGTTATTCTGCATTAATTTTCTTGTTTCTGGATTTTCTTTCATTTTAGTCCAAATTTCATATATTTTATTTTCATCATATTCTTCTGTATGAAGTTTGTCAAAAAATTCTTTTATTCCCATGCAAGGTATAATACCTATCATACTACCATCCTGATATTTTGCCATAGAAGCCATAGAAAACATTTCAGCAAGAGCTTCTTCTGAAATACCTTCTTCTATTTTTTTATAGCAAGTATGATAAAATTTCTTTACATATTCCCAGTTCTGCTCTGCAAATACAGGTTTCTTTGCATAGGTTTCAATCCAATAGTAATAAAGTTGGAGCATTACACTTGCTATTGTTTGCATAACATTCCCATCAAAAGGACGTTTCTTTCTTACATTTTCAATAGCATAAATCATATTATCTGTCCAACCGCAGAAGCACTGATCAAGTGCATATTGTCCATCATTAATGCGGGTGATAGAATTGTTTTTGTTGTGCCATAAATATACTATATCTTGTAAAAATCTTATTTGTTCATTTGCATTAGAACATAATAATTGAACCCATTTATTATATCCAGTATCTTCATTAGCACGAGTTTCATTAAATTTAATTCCATAATCCTCAATAAATTTTCTACGATATAATTTACCAAACATCCAAACCATATCATTTAAATGCGGAAGCATCTGCTTAGTTTCTTCTCCAAGCTGCATAAAACCCGCGGAAACGCATTTAATTGAATCTGCGGGGAATTGAGGATTTTCTTGTTTCATGCCCTCCCGCATTATCTCTAATGACAATGCGGAAGAGAATGTATCATCTGCATCTATACAAGTAAAAAATTGATTTTTTCCTTCTTCAATACCCACCTGCCGCGCAACACCGGGTCCCGCATTTACTTCAAGTCTTTTAACAACTATATCAAGACCCAGATTTCTAAATTGGCAAGCTATTTTATCATATTCCTCTCTATTGTTAGGGGTAGCATCATCTACTATAATAACATGTAAATCATCTTTAATAGTTTGCATAAGTATTGATGCTAATGTTCTTCTTAATGTTCCCTGAGCTTTATAAGCTGGGATTATAATATCAATTTTATTATTTGTATTTTCTTTAGCCATAAGTTATTCTCCTTTTATCTCCTTTTGTTTATCTATCATTATATAGATATATATTCTATGCTTCATTCTAAGCACAAACGTCATTTGTTGTCCATGTAATTGATGAGCTTACAAGTGAATGGCTACCTGAAGTTGACATTGCATTTTTCATATTTCCGCCAATACCAAAATGGATCTCTTTTCTTTTTTCACCATTTGTTGATTGAAATAAACCATCCTAAGCATTAACATTCATACCCGTCATATTAGTAATTGTAATAATATTTTCAAAATTTTTACAATTAGCAAGCATATATCCTACACTTGGACAATTAACTGGTATTGTTAATGGTTGATTAAAATTATAACAATTTGAAAAAGTAAATGTTAATCTAACGTTACTATTTGGTAATTTTATAGGTTGGTTAAATGAATGAGCACTATTAAACATACTTGTCATATCATAAACAGTATCAGGTATATTAATAGGCTGATTAAATGACTAAGCATTATAAAACATGTTACTTGTATTAGTAATGTTATTAGGTATATTAAAAGGTTGGTTAAATGATCGAGCATTGTAAAACATCTATGTTACTGAACATCCGTTTCCATTATTATACTATTGTATATTTAATGAAGCATTAAATGGACTATTATCAAACATCCTTTCTGTATTCTGTGCATTTTCAATATATACAGAAGAATTTAAATTACTTGAACTAAAAATACCTGATAATCTTACTGGTTTATTAGAATAAATATTAACAGAACTATTAAAATTGTAACAGTAACCAAATGCAGAAGAACAATCAGCCTATTCAAATTTTGAATTACAATAAAAATTCATGGGTTGATTAAAATTTCTACAATTCTAAAACATTTGATAAGCATTCATTGTTTCAACATAAACAGGACTATTAAAATTAATACAATTTGTAAAACAGTATTGACTCTAAGTAACATTTTTAATATTAACAGGACTATTAAAATTAAAGCAGTTATAAAAACAATTAACTATACTTGAATTTAGATTAATATCATCAATAATTATATCTATAGGTTGATTAAAATTATAAGCTTCTCTAAAACAATTTACCATATTAGTTACATTATGTGGTAAATTAAGAGGTTGATTAAAATTAAAACAATTTTGAAACGTCCCCATCATCTGTAAATAAATATTATTAGTAGCATTTGATAATATAGTTATAGATGAATTAAAATTTCTACAATCATAAAGCATATTTCCTATATTCTTAACATTTTCAGGTATTGTAATAGGCTGATTAAAATTATTACAATATCCAAATGCAGCAAATAATGATGTGCAAGTTTCTGGAAAATTTACTCTTTGATTAAAACTTTCATATTGCTACATTAAATAATCCAAATTTGTAGCGTCTTCAGCTATTGTAATAGGCATATTATAAGCATTTTGAAAACGATTCATAGGGAATGTTCCACCTATAATAGTATTATTAGTAAAAGATATTGAAAAATCTACACTTTCACTATAAATCTAAGATTTAATATATCCTGCACTGTGTTCTATATTACTTTTTAGCTAGGTGACCCTCTAGGAAGTACCATAATAATCTATATTAAAAAAATTATCATAATTCACAGGATTATTTTTTAAATTTGAATAAAGATAATCCATAGATGATATTAAATTTTCATTAATATACTTTTCTACTGTTATACTAGCATCAGTACCACCTGTTGTTTTTGTTAATATATGATAACGATATACAGTAGAAGATCCACCGCCAGTATTTATGTTATTAATGGCGGCCGCCATTTCAGAAGGCTTATAAGTTGTTGCAACTCCCGCCTTGCTTCTTATACTATTTGCTATATCTAAAAAGATATTTGTTAATGTACTCATATTAAATACCTCCCTTCATCAGAAATAAGTATCTAATACTTGAGTTATTGCTATATTTATTTGCTGATCGGTATAATCATTTGCCGCATCAATTTGTGTATCAACATAACTCTTACTTACTTTATTTCCTAATTCTGTATTGACTTTAGAACTTGACCATACTTTACTAACATCAACAGAAGTATCATCTATTTCTGCTGCAACAGCTACTGCATCTGTTATATAATATGTTGTTCCATTAAGTTTCTCTGATGCGGGAAGTGCGTCGTACTGAGCTTTGGTCAACTCCATTGAAGGATCTTGACGTTGAGGTACCCATTGAGTACCATCCCATAAATAAAAAATCCCATCTGCAATACAATAATACATTTTTCTATCAGCAGAAGTGAATCTAGGTGGAAGATCCTCTTCAGTAGCGACTATATCATAGTTACCATCGGGACTACCTATTTCATTCCATTTTGTATCATCAAAAACCATATCTTGGTTTTCTCTTATACAACGATAAAAACAAGAAGCATATATAGCCAAATCACCATACTTATAAGTATCTCCCGCAGTCCATTCATAAATAGGAGTACCATCATTTACAAAAGCTTGACTTTCTCTTGTTTCCCCTTCATCATTCTTCTACTCGAATGTAATTATTGATTGACCATCTTGTTTAGTTATGGATTTTACTTTACATGGTGCGCCTTTAAGACCGCCAAATTGAGCCGCAGTTTCATCTGTGTACTTTTTGGCAAGCGCATAAGCTGTAACTGATAATCCCATGATTCAATCCCTCCTTATAATAAATGATACTCTTCATCATTTCCAAGCATCTATACTGAGCTATCTTCTAATACAATAGCAGTACTACCAACGCCAACATTGGTAGGGAGATCTTCTATATCTTCAAGGGAATCAGCGACTATTTCAACAGTTCCTGACTGTCCATTTGAAATTATTTTGAACATAGTTTTGCCCTCCTTTATAGTTCTACAATATATAAAAAAATGCGGGAAATGAATATCCTATTTTGCCCTAAAAAAATTCCAAACACCTATTTTGTTCCCGGTAGCCCGATCGCTTGCCGCCCAGCAGATTATTTTTCCTTAAACTAAATAAACGCCGAAGATATAAAATCTTCGGCAAATAAAAAAGCCCCAATGAACTTAATCATCAAAGCTCCCCTACGCGGATCCAGGGACTCGAACCCCGATCGCCCTTTCGAGCTACAGCGGTTTTCAGGACCGCCCTCTTAGCCAATTAGAGTAAATCCGCAAATTACAAGACTTCCATATTTGAGCCGGGGACTGGATTCGAACCAGTATCTTCTAATTTTGTTAGATGCACTACCTTTATACTACCCTGGAAATTATTTTGCTGATGAAGTCTTTAACGTTCGGAGCAAGATTCGAACTTGCGGACCCCGAAAGGTCCCCACATTAGCAGTGTGGTGGTTTAAACCAGGCTCACCCATCCGAACAGTATTACTAAGCACATTATTAGGTATATTGATTAAAAGTCAATGCCATATTTAAAATTTGCTGTATGTGCTTAAAGTGGGCAGGGCTGGACTCGAACCAGCGAAGGCTTGCGCCAATGGGTTTACAGCCCACCGCAATTGCCACTATGCGACCTACCCATATGCCGTGCGGAACGGAAGCTAAGTCGACTCGAACAGACCACGGCTATCTTATATTATTGAGGTTTTTATATAAGACTTAAGTCGATTTTACTAGAGTTAACCTCAATACCTCTAGAGCGATAGACGGAAGGACGAGACTCGAACTCGTATCATCAGGCCCCCTAAGCATTATAATAATTGCTGTACAAGAATATATCTAATCTCTTTTATATACTGCGCTCTACCATTAAGCTACCTTCCGCGCAGGAGCTGTAGGACTCGAACCCACACCCGAGGCTTTGGACACCTCTGTCCCGGTTTTAGAGACCGGTGTGCTGCCATTACACCAAGCTCCCAATTAATAGCAGGAGTTGTAGGACTCGAACCCACCTCTCTGGTTTTGGAGACCAGGGCACAACCCCTATACCAAACTCCCATAATCAAGACACTATATAAGTTTGGATTCGAACCAAAATCTTTAAACTTTTACATCTAATATTCTACCTTTAAACTACTCTCCCTTTGCGGAAGCAACATCGCTGTTAGTGTCTTAATAATAACGGCTCAACCCGTTTTGCAGAGGATCCCCTCTGGAGTTCCCCGGCTTCTGATTTTCACAAGTACCAGGTGGTGGACCAGGAATCATAGCTACTCAAGAACTAGGCTCCGCGCGCGGTTGTTTTACTAATTCAATTTTACTATGTTCAGCCACTTTAGGTGCCTAGTGGGAATTGAACCCACATATGCGGTACCACAAACCGCTGTTCTACCATTAAACTATAGACACAGTACCCAAAGTAGGATTCGAACCTACAAAAACTACGTCCTTAGCGCAGTGCGTATGCCATTCCGCCATTTGGGCTTATCAGCGCCTTTCTTAACCTGTCCGAAAACAGAGGTTCCTTCACTGGCAGTCCGAAAACTTCAGAGGGCTTATTTTTAGTGCGGGAGGCGGGATTCGAACCCGCACGGAGTCACCTCCGGGGGATTTTAAGTCCCCTGCGGCTACCTTTACGCCACTCCCGCATATATCTTAACTAGACCACTCGCATCCCACCATCTTGTTTTAAAATCAATTAGAGGTATAACGATTAAAATCTCCCTCTCTTATCATTTAATCATATGCCTAAGCCTTGTCCGTCTGTTAAGAAATAGTAAGTGCGGAAGATTAACCGCCTCCCGCCGCGGATCCATGTATTATTTCTCCCCAGGACATTTGGGATACTGTGAATTGATTATATAGAAACCCCGAAAGGAGGACTATATTCATTTCAAAGCACCTTTTTTCTTTGCCCTACCTACTAGGCGATCTGCGCTAAAGTGGCGCGCGGAGCTGGACTCGAACCAGCGAAACGAGAATTAATCTCCAATTTGCTGTAGGTGCTTTAATAGCGGATGCGGGATTCGAACCCGCGTCTTCTGCGTATGAGGCAGACAAGGAACCGCTCCTCTAATCCGCGATAATATGGGCGTTTGTTTCAAGGCGGACACCCAGCCGCCAGAAAAGAGGGGAAACGAATATTGACAAACTAACAGCGAGTACGGGGATCGAACCCATATCTAGTCCTTGAAAGGGACTTATCCTTGCCGATTAGAAGAACTCGCCAAAATACTAGTTTTTACCTAGGGAAACTAGCAAACCTTCCACCCCACCTATACGCTCTGGGTAAGCGGTTATTTGTTATGATTTATATACCGGTCGCAAACAGGTTTTCTCCGCAATACCCGGTTAAAAATCCACGATAGCCTGCCAAGGTGGGACGCCTAAATCCCCACTATCTCACTGATGCATCAATGCGAGATTCAACTATGACGATTTTTCTCTACTTGGTTATCTACCCTTTGTGGATAAATGGGGAGATAAACTTGACGAAAACTAGTATTCATAGGACGTTTTTCGCCCATGTCGTCGTTTATCCCTATCCCAATGACGGATATTGGATTCGAACCAATGTCGCCTGGCTGAGAACCAAGCATCCTAAACCGCTAGACGAATCCGCCATAATTTTCATTTATATTCTTTAGACTCCCAAAAGAAACCCGTGCCCGTAAAACAAAATGGAGTTGCCGGCGGTTTTTGTGCGCTGAGGAAAAACCTTTAAAAACCTCATTTTTTATAATAAACTAGCCTTAACTTGCGTCCAACAAGGATTCGAACCTTGACCCCCTCTTACGCTATTCCGCAGCCCGCGGCCGTAAAGGTATGCTTGTGCCACTCACACTCTCGAACACCAACTAGTTATTATCATTCAGGTGGTAGGTATTTCAGACTCTCACCGTTATTGATTAGCCTACTCTTTTATTTATCGGATTTCTGTCAACCCTATTATTTTTTATTGCTTTCTTAACTTTCTATAAATATTATATCATATTTTTTTATAAAAGTCAAATATGATTTTTAAACTAAGCACAGTGTTTTGCATTTATAATCCCAAATTATACGCTAAAAAGATTGCTGTATGTGCTTAACGGCGATGGAGGGAATTGAACCCTCGACCTCCAGGTTGACAGCCTGGCACTCTAACCATCTGAGCTACACCGTCAAATATAAGAGTTAAAGACTAGGTGGGTGGTCATATTTCAGCCACACGCTTATACTACTCAAATTCGTAAACATTCACTTCCAAATGTTCAGGCGTAGACATTTTATACCCATTTGAACCATAGTCGAACTAACATGATGTGGGAAACCAACCTCACTCTACCTCGCCTACCTAGTCGGACGATTGGACCTGATCCGTTTCAACTCTTAATTCTCATTCTGGGAATCGAACCCAGTCTCCAACCCTCTTTAGGGTCGGGTGCTTCCCATCACACTCAATGAGACCGTAACTTTGCTTTTGAAAGCTACCAAAGTCAAATCGCGTTTAATGTCTGTGGACTCTCGACAACCGCTACATTTTAGGTCTGCAACTCGACCACCATCAGCAGTTCTTTAGTGGCGCTCAACCGGAAACTGCTTATCCGACCACCTAGCCCCGTGTTGCCCTCGAGTACTCCACTTATGAGCCGTATGTTAGTCGCTAACCACATAGCCTACTTTGACAGATTTCCTCTCTGGGAAAAGTATCATTTCGACTTCCCAATCTGTTTATAAAGCGAGGATTAGGCTACAACCGCTTCGCTTGCAAACTAGCTTACTTTTTTTGTTGCTTCCACAGCGACCGCAACTGGACAAACATAGCTTAATTAAACCAACTGGCATTTCAGAGACTCTTTTTGAGTTCTTCGTACTCGGGTGAGGATCTGCAATGCTCTGCCGTCTCCCAAACCGCTTACTCTATCTTTTACGTCCTAGTAAGAATGGACGCTTACTCTATCTTTTATGTCCCGGCAAGAATGGACTTAAAATATATAATAAAACTTCCTTATATTGAGCCGTCAAGGACTCGAACCTTATCTCCCGATTAGCCCACAGGTGTCTTTTTACCGCAATTAGACGATCCAACCCCAGAAGTCTTATTAACTTTTTATCTTATATAAATATTATATCATATTTTTTTAAGAAAGTCAAATTTTTTATTTTCTTTATTTTATTTTCCTTTCTTAACTTTCTATAAATATTATATCATATTTTTTTATAAAAGTCAAATATGATTTTTTAATAAAGAATACGGGTGCGATAGGATTCGAACCTACATGGAGTTTCCTCGCACTGACGGGTTAACAGCCCGCTGCCAAGCCTTTTGGCGACACACCCAATTAATAATGCAGACGTTACCACCGCTGCCACCAAAGAATAACTTTCCCAACCTCGTGCACAGGTTGCTCTGGCCCCCAACTATTAGTTGTTCAGAAAGTTTTTCATGCTACACTTACAAAAGCAAGTACGGGATGGTAGAATTGAACTACCTCAGCCACCTTATCAGAGTGGAAAGCTACCATTACATCAATCCCGCAGATGCTGCGTTAGTTTAACGACCAACCCCGCAGCTAGTTGTCCAATCTACCGCGAAAATATAAGATAAATGAAAATATTTTATTTTCTTCTTTCTTTATCTTATATAAATATTATATCATATTTTTTTATAAAAGTCAAATAAAATCTTTTATTTAAAATAATGATCTTGTATCTGCTTTTTAGGGTTCTTTACTGTCGTATTAAAATACAAATAAGAACTCATTTCAATATTTTCACCCTTATAAAACACACTTGTATTTCCATCCAAAACATATTTTGCGGCATTTATGGCATCTTCAGGCAAGGTTCCCGCATCATACATTTTCAATGCCTTTGATAAACGCCCATTTGATGCAGGTCCAAATTGTCCTTTTTCATAAATCACATCTTTTATAGTGTCAGCAAAGTAAGTTTCGTGATTCACTCTGTTCAAAACTACAATCCCCACAGCTTGTTGACCAGCCTCACACTGGTTTCCCGCCTCACTCTAAATGATAGAAGATAAATACCTTAAATCTTCTTCATCATAAATTTTCTCCATTTCAATAATTTCTTCTATTATTTCTTCCTCTTGTTCAACAATAGAACAATCTGAAACAGATACGGTATTAGTAGATACACCCTAATTCAAAATGATAGGGCTGCCATCATGCACTCCCTGATAATATCCTCTGTAATAAGACTCTCTTAAAACTATAATTGAAAGTGCTAAAATAGCTGTAATTACTAATACTGTTAAAATTTTCTTCTACATTATATAATTTCTCCCTTCTTGTATTATGGGAAGTACAAGTGATTATTTTATTTTATTTTTATCAAAGAGAAATTGTATTTTTCTGACCAAATTATATTTGATAATTTGCTTTGCGAGCTTCCGCATTTATCCAATTTTTATAAAGTCTCATTTTGCTCTGATCATTCCACGACCATGTACAAAAACAAGTATCTTTACTATACATAAAATGGTCAGGCTTATATTTAGTTAACAAAAGCTCGATAAATTGCGCGGGAGATATTCCTAAAATGCGGGCGGGATGCCACCATGCACCAGAGCCTTTAGCTAAGTTATCCACACAATTAGCGTGCCATCCGCTTGTAGTTTCCCATTCAGTTGCTTTCCAAATAGCCATCTCCCGCGTTTCTCCTTATAGATTAAGTCTTTCCATTAATGATGCAACTTCTTCTTTCTCTTCTTTTGTTATTTCTGTTGATGTAGTGTCTACTTTAGCTGTGCTTGTAGTCTGACTAGGAGCAACCCCTCCCGCATCTACATTCACTTTCGCGCAAGTACAAGCTATTTTTATTTGTACTTCTTCCCCATTCTCTATGAAGGGAATCCTTACTTCTTTATCGTACTTAAAACTTCCTTCAAATGTATCAAGTATCTTCTTTATAATTTCTTCTTTAGCGATAGCGCCTTTAGCCATTATTCTTCTTCCTTTCTTTATCTTATATAAATATTATATCATAAAATTTTTAAAAAGTCAAATGTTCCCTTAAAATGGCGGCGCCGGGGCCTGCTCTCCGCACATCTGTATTACACTACTATTAGTAGTAGCTGGATCATAATATGCTTTAAAACACTCATCGCATACACCATAATCGCCTATATCATTCTGCTCTCTAATTATTCTATCTCCTGTTTTTAACTGTTTTCCACATAGTAAACAAATATTATCAGAGAAAGAAAAACCCCAAGTATAATTTTGATTAGGTTTTGACCATGGAATATAAGTATAAGATTTCATTGTAGAACTTGCATCTAAAATCTTCCGCACTTTATCTAATGTAGCGTCTGTCCATTTACAATAAAGTCTTTCACATGGAGTATGTTCACACTTATAACCAACAGAAAGATTAACTGCCGCAATTTTCCATGCGGGAGCTATAATACTTATATCAGAAAAAGTCCCATAATTAAACTCAAATCCAAAATCGCAGATATATTTTTCAAAATCATTATTATCACATTCATAAAATACTGCATCATTATCATATGCTCTATCTAATTGTATAATAGCTCTACAATCAGCAAACGGACAATCTGGATAATCTGCAACTAAATGATGAGCGCCAACTCCGCCTACTTCTTCTCCTCTTGTAAAAATAATATTTGGAAAATAACCTTCTTTTAAAAGTTCCAAAATAATATAAACTCCCGCACGATCATCAAAACCCGCACCTGAAGGACTCCATAATATTTCTTTCTCTGAGTCATAAAAAAACTCATGGGGTAACTGAGTAAAAACAGTATCAAGATGTGCTATCAAACAGACAGGAAGGGCATTTTCATGTTCAGCTATTATATAATCTTCACTATATATAATTGTTGAATATCCTATCTCTTGTAATAATTTAATTAAATGTTCATATAAAGTTTGTTCATTCGTTTTGCACAGCGTCTTTATCAGATTTAAATTCATTTACTCTATCCTTTAATTTTTTTAATATTTCTTCCGCTTCTTTAGGTGTTACTTCTGTTTTTTCTGAGAATTTATCTTTTAAAATTGAAAAATGTGCTTCTTTAAATTTCTTTGCAAATTTTTCTACCTCTGGACAATAGAAGCATTCTCCTATCATGCATCGCTTTCCACAATTTATTCTTCTTTGTCCAAAATGTGGATCAATGGCATCATTAGCTAAATCTAAATCATCTGCGGAAGATAATAAATTTTTTAAATCGCCAAGCCATAATCTATCTTTATATACCTCATATACTACTGATTGTTGATCTGTTAAGTTAAATATCTCAAATATATCAACATATGGCTCATATTCTTCAGTATCTTCTGGTCTAATCCAAAATTTCTGAATTGCGGGGATCTCTTGACTAGTTCCGCGAGATGATTGACAAACATCAGGGAAGCATCGAACCTTGATTCCCGCATCTTTAAGAAACTGTAATGTTTTTAATTTAAAACCAAGTTCTTCAATAATATATACATCAGTAGGATTATATTTAAGTAATGTATATAATAAATCATAATTATTTACAAAATTACTAAACATAATAGGTATATCATTATCTTTTAATATTTGTATCCAATCCTTTTGCATAAAGAAATCAAGCTGCACTACTATATTAGGGTGTTTTTCTTTTAAAGCATTTAGGTATGGAATAATATTTTCAATATATTCTATTTTTTCTATATTTATAACTGCTCTCTGCTCTTGTCTCTTTAACACTTGAGGTATAAATTCTACAATTTTATCAGAGCCAGTTTCATAATCAAAAATTACTTCGTCTATATCTTGAAAATGACGAAAGTCTCTTCTGTATTTTACCGCATATTTCATTTTATAATTCCTCCTTTATATAATTATAACATAATTTTTTTTATAACGCAAGAAAGACTCCTTTTTAAGGAGCCTTTCAAATAATCTACATTTTACTTTTATATGTATTACTCTGCGTCTTCAGTCTCGGGAGCGGGACCTGCCGCATATGCTACAATCTTGCGACCTTCCTCAGTCTTAACGAATGTCTTATGAGCCTTACCAGCCTTAATGAGCTGAGCGATACGAGCTGTTACCTTACCGCGAGTAACATCCTCTCCCTCGATAGCATCAACGATGTCAGCCACGGTCTGATACTCATCTGTAAGAGCTTCCTCTATAACCTTTGTAAGTTCATCGCCATCAGCTTTCTTCTTAGCCGCAGCTTCCTTAGCCTTTGTAGCCTTAGCATTGAGCTGCTCGATAGCGGTGTTTGCATACTCAAGGATGTCATCTGCGGTGATTTCTATACCATCAACCTCGATAGCTGCATCCTGCTCTGCAAAATAGTTAGTAATTGCTGTAAGTACCATTTTCTTTGTTTTCTTGATTTCAGTTGTCATAATAATTTTCTCCTTTAATATTGTGTTTTAGTTTTTTATTTACTTTACTTTATGTATTTATTATATCATATTTTTTTAGGAAAGTCAAATTTTTTATTTTCCTTATTTTATTTTCCTTTCCTTACTTTCTATAAATATTATAGCATAATTTTTTTAATATGTCAAAAATTTTATTTCATCAATTATTTTAGATGATTGACTTCTATTGAGCTTATATACATCTTCTGATGCATATAATGATGTAAACATGTCTTTATTACTATTCTTCAAATTTATATATCTAAATTTCTCAACGTCATTAAATGACTTTGCACCTGGATTAAAAAATTCTATTTTTATCTTTCTTTGAGTACCGAATTCATCTTTTTCAACAGTGCCAATTTGAAGAGCACCTTCTTCTTTTAGATGCTTTCCACATTCTTTACATATATAAAGAGACTCTGCATTATCTTTATATAATTTTTCTGCTTTTTCTTGTCTTATTTCAACTCCGGATACACACCTAAAAAAATTATTTAAAGATAGCATTTCTGAATCTTTAATTAAATAAGGCGCGGTTCTAGTAATATATACATTATCAAAATCTTCTACCCATATAGAAGCTCCACAACAAGGGCAGATTTTAGCATATCTTTCATAGCATTTTGAACATACTCTTATTTTTTTATCATCTACTATAATGTATTTATAATCTCGTAAAGGAGTTCCAGTGGAACAGCAGTGGCAAGTAAAATCCCTTGCACAAGATTCGCAAACTACAGATCCTGTATTTGCAAATCTATCATTATAATTAGGATAATCATAATCACAATCCCAAGTAATAATTTCTCCATTGCATCTTACGCAATTACATTTTCCACTTACAGAGATAACTTTATTGCCTGTTACCTTATTTCTAACACACCAATATTCATAATCATTGTCATTAAGCATATCATTATACATACCTTTAGTATCCCATATAATATTATGCTTATTTCCACCAAATCTAGCCCAATTTTTATTACGATCCATTCTATTAAAAGAGTTTATATGGATCATATCCTTGTATCTCTCAATACCATATTTATATTCCCAATTTAAATTTTCTTTTGCCAGCTCCCGCGCAAAAGTAAGCAGTTCTTTACTAACTTTTTCATTATAATAAGGATATGATTTACCTGTCATAATAATGTTTTTATTGGTATAAACTAACTGCCGCCATTTTTTATTATTCCAAGTTCTTTCTGCGGGATCTGATATATTTATGTTTTCACCTGAAGTACGATTTGCCTTGGTTATAAAATCCCATTCATCATTACCTTTTGAAGACATAATATATCCGCAAAGGACATTATTAGAGTTCATCATTTCGACGGTCCCTACATGGTAGCATCCTTTTTCAATCCAAGACATACAAGAGGTCCAAGAGAGACCATTATCACTCATTGTCATATAATCAAGAGGATGTATAGAAAGACATAATTTCCCCTTAATTATTTTATCATTGAGAACTCTTGAATGAGCAAGTCTAAATTCTTCAAAATATTCAGGATGCCAATCCCATTCCTTATCAAAATAATTGATAATTTTCTGAAGTGCTTTCATAGGTTTCGTCCCTATAGGGATCTGAAGCATCTTTGCGAAAGGATTTTTTCTATATTTTATTCCATAAGCTATCTTATCAGTAACAAAATTTTCTACGTCTGTTAAATGATTAAAGAAACGAACATCTTCATCAGAAAAAGACTTGGACTCTTTTACAAAATTCCAATAAAAACTCTTATAATCACTTCTAAAAGCACTTTCAAAATAGAGGTTATACATTTCCTGCTTAATAGCATCTAAAGGCTTTTCATAAAGATAGTCTTTTTCTGCAATTAATTTGTTACCAAGTAACTTATATAACTTCTGATTAGAATGACTCCACTGTTCAAGCCACTTCTCTAATCCAATAAAATTCTTCTTATTAATACTTGTAGTAAAAATATAGTTTTCTATTTTCTTCTTATCAACATCAGATAACTTGTCTATTAAATTAATATAAGCCATTATGTTTCCTCCGATAATAGTCTTCAATATTTTTATTTAGTATTCTTACATCTTCATCAAGTAAATCATCTTCATTTATATCAAGTTCCCGCAATACTTTAGATATAACAACATTAGGATCATATCCTTTATCTATATATTTGCGGAATTCCTTTATTAATCTGTCCCTGGCTGCCGCGGACGAAATCGCCATTGACTGGAAACCATTGCCAGGGTCCAAATTCATAAAATCTACATTAAACATAATATTTCCCCTTTTTTCATTTTCTATAAATATTATATCATATTTTTTTATAAAAGTCAAAGTGGCTTAGCAAAGCCACTTTAAACTCTCTTTACTCTTGTTATTATTGTTACTTTTTCATCGTTATAGGTGTCATGAGATTTAATTGAAGCATCAATATCTATCTCTTCACCCTCTTCCGCGGGAAATATTGAAGTTGTGAACCATGTAAGTTTATTTCCTTCAGGGGTCTCAAATTTGTATATATTGGTATAACCCCATCTACCTTCAAACCCGCCTTTTCCTTTGACTATAACATGAGTAGGACCAAGTTTCTTTCCCTCATTTCCTATCCATTCGGAATTAGAAGGCTCTTCTTTCTCTTTAAGTAATGACTGGATAATATTATATGCGCCTTCTTTATATACACCCTTACCCCAAGCGGTAAATGTGAATATCTGGTCAACATGGACTTTAATAACTCTATCTTCATAACCTGCGGGATCCGCCTTGTGCCACAAAAGGATTGTATCAAATTTCCAACCGGCATGCTTCAGTTCCTCTCTAATCGAATAAGAGTCACCTGTGATGATATAAGTAAATCCATCCTCATTAAACTCGTTTTTGTTGAGCCAATCTTCTTTATTCTTTGCAAAACTTGCTTCTATTTCTTCCTGACGCTTTGCCTCTCTTCTTTCTCTGGCTCTTTTATTGGCTCTATCCATTTTTTCTCTTTCTTCGGGAGTATAGAGTCTTACTTCGTCATAAAGCCATCCCGCACCCATGCATTTAAGACATACTCCACCATATGCGGGATGTGGTTTTATCTGTCCATTCTCAACGCCGCATGCGAATACGCCATTCACGCATCTATCACACTTCTCTTTAATGCGGACATAGAGCTTGCCTTCCCGCTCGAAAGGTTTACTTATTCTTTCAGCATTTTCATATTTCTTTGCTGTTACATATTTATCCATTATTATACCTCTCTCCACTCCTCTGCATAATCTACAATCATCCAATTACCATTGCAAGTTCCTATTTCACCGAATTTCACATCATCTGTAATAATCATTTTTTTCTCTCCTGTTAAGAGATTTCTCAAGAAGTAGTACCGTATATATATCATTTCTACAACACCTTCTTTCTTTATCTTATATAAATATTATATCATAAAATTTTTAATAAGTCAAAAAAGAAGGATGGTATCAGAATAGATACCATCCTTTCTTATTTAATGCCTTTATTATAAGTACGCTTACGATAATTAATAATATAAGTCCAAACTGAATGATTATAGGTGATAATACCCAAAACCATGACCAACTTATAACACCGGTAAGTTTAAGTATAACAAAAAGCATTGATAATACTACACCAAATGAAAAATCAATCTTTATATTCATAATTTTCTCCTTTAACTTAATTTTTTTCCACAATTAGGACAATAGTTACTCCTTTGAGACCACTTCATTTTAGAAATACAGTATGGACAAACTGCATTATCTTCTACATCACCATCTCCCGCACTATGCTCCCTTAACCATAAACTATTAGGCGTGCGATAATCTCTCTGCATCCATGCGAGCATTTTATCAGGAGATAAAAATACTTCTCCTATGTCAAAACCAAAAAGTTCTTTAAATTTTTCCCTATTTGTCATTCTTACTCTCCATTATTCATTTTTCTACTCTTCGTTACTTTCTCTATCTCTTTTTTCTTTGCGTACTTCATAAATGAGATACTTAATACCCTCATTGCAGAAAGCTTCCTCTATAATATCTAATTCTTCATTTGTAAAATCACTAAATCTTGTCATTTTTTTACATCCACTTCATTAACACTTTCGTCTTTTATAATAGGTGAAATGATAGAATATAGTTGTTTTTCATAACATTCCTCTGTGCAAAGAATATGAGGTATTTGATCTACATAGACCTTAATTGGCCTGTCATTGAATAGACTCCAAGCTTCTGCGCTACTTAAAACAATAAACTTAGTCATTCTTCTACCTCACATATTTTCAGCCCCTATCGGGCTTGTATTGTATGGCTCTGGTAATGGCATCCATGCTACTACTTTTTCTTCAACAGCGCCATCTTTAAATGCATCAAAATCATTTGTTCCATATAATCCATAATAGTCATCTGTGACGTATTTGTCATCAAGACTTACTAATACATGAGACTCTAGTTCTGGCGGATGCTCTGATATCGGAATCCAGCTTGTCTGCTCCCTCAATCGCTTGTAGTCTTTCAACCATTCGGCAAGCTGTCTATATTCTTCGGCACATTTTCTACATTGTATGCTTTCAAGGCAGTTTTTATCAAACCATTCATTCTTTTCCGCAACTTCCTCTGCGTATTTAATTGCTTCATCAAGTGTCATCTTTTTACCTCCTGCATCTTTGCACCACAGTGTGGACAGTATTTGCATAATGGGATGCTATCCTTTTTATCTTTGCTAACGCACTCCACAATAACGCTCTTGCACTCTGAGCAACACCAGTCTCCCAATAATCTAGTATTAGGGTTATACGGTACCCATTCCCAATGTCCCATCATTTCATTCCTCACTTTCTGCTTTACTGCCCTCCACCCTATACCTGTCGATAATTTCAAACACATCATCGGGATCAAGACGTGGTATTCTTACTTCATCTGTCCCATCACAACTAACAATAGCATCTTCCCAAACAGCCTGTTCTATCTCGGCTCTTATTTTGTCAAGTACATCTACGCTTATCAATTTACCAACTATTTTTTTTGGTTGAATAAAATCTATTTCCTTCATTCCTTTCCTCACTTTCGGCCTGTCCCCTAATATAGCGGGCAATCTGCGCCGCCGCCATCTGTAAACCTTCAATTCTCCCATTTTCCTTTGCTATTTTTATCCTGCAATCGGTTACATCATTATTAGTCTGTTCTGTCAGATATATCAACAGCTTATCTCTATCTTCTTTTGTCATTATTTATCCCTCGCTTTCCATCTTTGCTCCACAGTTAGGGCAATAATTTCTGAAACTGTCATATCCGTATTGTATCTCGCCACATTCAGAACATTCTTGACCACTTCCTGTGTCTCGCCAATGCCCTATCTTCTGCTCTATTGCATCTTGCTCTATTGTTTCAATGATCTTTTTTATTAACGGTTTGTAATAAAACGGTATATTCTCAGCCTTTAACAGATTATTCAAGTCGCTAATTGCACCACCTAATGTCATTCAATTACCCTCTTTCAGCGTTTTATTGCATTTTCAATCTCTGTTAAACGGATTCTTATATCCCATAACTTATCCATAATAGAAAAGCCTGCCATTAAAATTGCGTATGCAATTATAACCCCATCTGACACATTTGCTCTTTTTAAGACAAATATTGATATAAAACCTATAACTATTATCGTCATTCAATTACCCTCTTTCTCTATACTATTTTCTGATACTGCTATTTTTTCATATCCAAACTCATGTGGTACAGTTATGAAAAGAGCTATTATAACGCTCAAGAACACAAGTACACATATGAAACCAAGATGATATTCTTCATCTCTCCAAACTACACTGAGCATAAGTGAAGTTCCAATAAGGATAAGAGATATAAAAATAGCTAAACCGAAAACTGTAAAAACTGTCATTCTTCTTCCTCCATTTTTGCTCCACAGCTAGGGCAATATCTGAACAACATATACCGATTATCTTCAAAACCACATTCTGAACAACGCACCACTGATGTTACCCCATTTTCACCAATAGTTTTAATCCACCGCCCTGTCTTCGGCTCTTGCTTGATGGATGGTAATCTATCTATGCGGTCATATAAGTATTTCGTAGCGTTGCTATACTTGTATTCGCCATAAGTTATCCACTTTTCCAATTCAATGTGCATTGCCTGTCTGCTGATAGCATCCTCACAAGGCTCTTGCTCTTTGTTTGTCATACTTCCTCACTCTCCTTATCTGCTTCTATGATTGGCTCAATAACAGATAAATCATATTTAGTAATCTCCATTGAATTACCATCCCAAAACATATCAATCAATGTTTCTATATCCACAATATCCCCGTGTCCTTTTGGAAGTGGTGTGCCGTTTAAAATTGCATTATACGATCCGTCTTTGTTATGTGATTTAAGATACTCATAATCTTCTTCGGGTATCTTAATAACTAACTCTATATCTGCCATATCATCCCTCACTTTCTTTATCTGCTTCTATGATTGGCAGCGCTGTATCTAGACACATACTTAATCTGTCCAGAAGTTCTTTATATGTTGGCTTATTGGAATAAGACTCTAATTCTTTCCAAATACCATAAAATCTGTCGTTTATTTTATCCCTATCCACTAAATCTCCGTGTCCTTTAGGAAGCTGCTTGCCACTCTCTATGTATCCTCTTAATTTGAATATATCAATATAAACAAGTCTTTTATATTCTTCTTTCGGTATATCAATTACTATCTGCATCTTTTCTTCCATTTTATTTATTCTTTTCTGCTATTGTTTCTATCTGTTTAAATGCATTCTTCAGCATTTTTATTCTTTCTTCGAGTTTTCTGTATTCACGTAACGGAACACAAATGTCATAACCATCTTCGTCACTGTTATCTAATCCAAATTTCTCAGCCACTATTAAATCAGATGACTGTTTCCATTTTCTGATTTCATCATTTTTATCTACATAAATAACCGTATATATCATTTTATTTTTATCTTCCTTAAAATATTATTTTTTATTTTATTGACTTTATCTTCGCATAGATATCACAGTATGTTCTATCGAAGCAATCATCTACTTTTTCAATAAACCACGGTTTATCTACTATTTCACGAAAATAATAAGACCAATTAGGACCGCCTATTCGAGAATGGATATATAATATATCATCTCGTCCAACATATTTATTCCATGTTTCATACTGTGAAGCTATACGCTTCTTTCTATTGTGAATAGCAAGCTTTAATCTTTTTCTCTTCCACCCATGTATGCGTTCCCATCTTACTTTTATTGGATCATGATCTTTATATTCCATAAAGAAATGTTTAAGATATTTAGTGTAATCATCGCTAATCCAATATTCAGGATGATTAGACCAAAATGGTGTAGCTTCGCATAAATCTTCGACACATTCTATATCTATATCCGTAAACATACCCGAATAGTCTATATGCTCTTCATTTTTCATAAGTCTATATCCACGCAAACGTGGAACTTCTATATTATTTTCCTTTGCGATTTCATCCAAATCATTAATTTGTATATAAGCTTCTAAATCCATATTTTTATCCTATTTTACTTATTTATATAATTTTACTTTTTTACACTTGCATCTGCCGCATTATGATAAACTTTCTTTGAATGCCCGCATCTTGTGCAAATCTCAATATAATAAAGTCTATTATTTTCTACTCTAAAATATTTATGCCCAAATAATTTACATATAGGATTATCTTTTACAAACATAATTTTCTCCTTAATAATTCTGAGCCACTTTAAGCGCAGCTCCGCAACATTTGCTACGATACATTTGAGGGTATTTAACAACATTTCCTGCCTTATAATAACAAGTTGCTATTTTTCCACATTCCGCACAACTTACTACATATTTATACTGGTTAGGAGTATCTGCTCTTTTACCCGAAGCACAACGGTTTCCCGCAATTCCCAACTTCTGACATTTCGCTTTGAAATAAGAGTCATGACCATGTTTCTGAAGTGTATCAATAGCAACAAGAGCATGAGCACATTCGTGAATTATTGTTTCGTCTATTTCCTTTTCGTCTCCTGACTCAAGCAATGCGCGGGAGATCTCTATCTTTGTAGGAGCTACCATTGTACCAACCGATACATAGTGGCATCTCCCAAGGGTCGCCCGCAAACGACCATTAATTTTAACTTCAATATTTTTAAATTCCTTGCCATCTGCCGCGAATATCTCTCTGCATCTATCATATATCTGTTTTTCAGTCATCATACTTTATAACACCCTCTTTCTTTATCTTATATAATAATTATATCATAAAATTTTTAATAAGTCAAAAAGACTTCCTAAAAAGGAAGCCTTTATTTTTTATCAGGTAATTCAGAGAGGAGTATTAAAACCATACCCGGAGAGTGTTTAAATTCTTCTCCCAAATCTTCTCGTATCATAATACATCCATCGACGGGAGCCTTATCATCATATCCAAGATAATAATCAAGATAATACCAAGGAAGGTCGTATAAGGAACCGCTCCAAGAAGGACCATCTCCCGCATCCTCATCTTCTTCTTCTGTCCATACTACCACATTAACAATAGGATCGAATAAGCCTATGATATCTTTAAGCTGTAATCTCTTGGGATTATACTTTTTCATCTGTTTTACTTCTACATTTTTCATATCCATTTCCTCCTTAATTAAAAGTTAAAGTCTTTGAATATATAAGTTTTTCCGCATCTTCGACAATAAAAACATTCTTTTTTATATATATTTTTATGTCCAAATATGCTGCAAATTAATCTACCTATTGTTTTCTGGAATATCTTTTTCATTAATATGCCTCCTCTCCAAAATCTCCCCAGTCAAAAATCACGGGGGAACCATCTTCACGGTAACCGAAGTTACCCCAATGCCAATCATAGAGTCTTTTTTCTTTGAGAAAAGCGAGAAAGTTCTCTACAAATTCTTCTCCATAACATTCAACTGCGGAAGCCAGCCAATCTTCTTCAAAGTGCCTCCACATAAAGTCACCTTGGAACTCGCAGCGCTGCTTATGAACATAAGTATTAGACTTCTTGGAAGTTTTGATTTTTCCTCTTAATTCTTCACTAACGTCATCATAAGTTGCGGCGATCCTTTCCTGCAGGTAGGCATAGTGATTATGTCCGATGCTGCCTAAGACCTCCATTCCCGCAAAAATATCAGCAACTCCCGCTTCTTTTGCTTCTTCATAAATATCATAGCTTTTTTCTGCATAGTCAACAATATAATTCTGAAATTCCGTAGTGCAATTATAATTACGATCACATTTATCGACAAACCAACCGAAAAATGGAACTTTAATTACCTTATCCCACTTATTGTTGATTATAACGAACTGAGAAATACCCCATTTTGTTTCGAGGGTATAGTCAAGTTGGTCGAAAACTTTTTCGATAGAGCTAGATACCACAGATTCGTCTTCCTCAAAGGGTCCGAAATCCGCAGGAAATTCTATGTCTAAAATATCTTTATATTCATTAAAATGTCCCATATTTATATTCACCCTCTTCCTTTATCTTATATAAATATTATATCATAAAAATTTAAAAAAGTCAAATGCGGGAAACGGATTAATTAAGAAGAGAAAAAGTGAGGCTTTTTTGTATATTTTTAATAAAAACCGTTTTGTCGACTTTTGCGATTTTTTACGAATTGCGGAAGATAAATATCTGCCGCATTTACTTGCTTTTGTTGAAAAAATATGTTATAATAATTATATAAAATATTAGGAGGTATAGATATGAGTATTTTAATAGATGTTTTATTTTTACTTTATGTAGGTGGAATGTCTGGATGGTGCGGTTATCTGTTAGGCAAAATGAGAGCTATGAACTTTTGGGAACAAAAGCAGATTGCAGAGTTCTATAAAGAGTATAAAGAGATGCCCGCAGAGCAGAAAAAGGCGTTTATGGAATGGTATATTGATGTAAAGAATAGAGAGGCGGGAAATGAGTAAATGGATATAAAGTATATGTTTATTGAGACGCAGATCCAGAATATTGAGGATGAAATTACGCGGGCGGTGAAAGAAATGGAATATAGTTCTTTGCCGGAAGAAGAGAAAGATAAATTTTTGAATAGGCTTTTTTATGTTTTAGAGGGACGGCTGATGAAATATACATGATGCGGCGAAGCTTGCTCTAATGATGCAGAGGAGCAAGGGTTCCCGCGTTAAAATTTTGTACGCCTAGAAAAATGTTAAAAAATTGTGTTAAAAATTTGTACATACAGCAAAAATGTTAAAAAATTGTGTTAATTTTTTGTACGCATAGAATTTTGTTTATGATTTTTATATTTATAGATGAAAATGTTAAGATTACAGGCAGCATCAAAGCAAGGTTCCCGCATTAAATGATTTGTTCAAAAATTTCTATAGTTTTGTTCAAAAATTTCTAGTAAAATGTTTAAAAATTGTGTTTAAAAATTTCTATAGTTTTGTTTAAAAATTTCTAATGAAGTGTTTAAAAATTTCTATAGTTTTGTTTAAGATTTACAGGACAAGAATTGTAAATCGTGAACAGATTATTTTAATATATTGATGAAAAGGAGGAGTGAAAATATGTTAAAAATACAATCTGATTCACGACAAGTGCCTAGTATAGAAAAATATACGGCAGATAAAAAATATCATGACCTTTTATATGGGGTATTGCAAGAAATGTCTTATGGTGAAAAACTTCCAAATGAAGATATCACAAATAGATATGTAAATAAAAAAGATTTTAGTTTTGAGACTTTAGGGGCTAAGATAGGATTAGCGAGGGTTACAACTTCAAAGTATTTTAAGAATTTAATTTCTCTTGGACTTATTGAAGAAGATAAAGAAAATAAGAGATATAAATTAACTTATCTTGATAAAAGTATTGCTACTTTAATACCTTTTGAAACTTTAAGGAAGATTAATAACTCATTAAATCATAATTCAATATCCATTTATGTTTATTTATTGAAAAGATATGTGGCGGCAGGAGAACAAGAGTTTATTTATACAAGAAGGCAATTAAAAAGTTTTTGTGGATTAGCTCCAGATACTAATGCAAATGATAATGTTATTTCTGATATACTTGAAGTTTTAGAATTATTGGGGCTAATTGAAAGAAGATATGTACAGGCGGAAGATAATAAAACGTTAACTTATATAACGAAGGTAAGAAATCAAATTAAGGAACTTGGAGTTAAGCCGGGGATCTGACAAACGACAATTTTGTTCAAAAATTTCTAATGAAGTGTTTAAAAATTTCGGCGGGCTTGTAAATAGTTTGTTCAAAAATTTCTATAGTTTTGTCTAAAAAATAGGTATCTATTAAATAGAAATAGAGGGCATTGAATAGAAATAGTATAGACGAGATTAATGAAATGTCGCTTCGCTCCATTTCATTAATCTCTTAAAGAGTTGATGAGGGGGTAGGATCTAGTATTAGGGGCCTTCCCGCATATTAGAGGGTATATTTTTGGTTAGGGGGTATAAAATATGGAAGATAATCGAGTTTTTAGAATGGATTGTGAAATTTTGGAACGGATGTTAAAAGAATGGGAAGATATAAAAGAGATGGGTCTTGATTCATATAAGATAAAAGACTGTTTTATAAAGATATGGGTAAGGAGAATTATCCATCTCCCGCCTGATATATGGGACAGGGTGAGAAAGGTTACTGAAGGATTAGATGGAAGTTATATGAATATGAGTGTTGGTAATTTTCTTGCTATTGTTAATAATAATACAGAAGAAGATGCAAGGAAGAAAATAGAATTATGTAATAAGAATAATAGTTATTATGAAGTGAGAGAAAAGGTTATTAATAAAGATAATTTTGACTCTATTCCTGTTCCTATTGTAAACAATGTAATAAAAGAGTATGGTATTGATGGGGCAGTGGTTAGATTAAATGAAGACGCGGATGTGTCGTATGGGGAGATTCTTTCTGTTGTTGATGAAGCTATAGAACAGATTGGTATTGTAGAAGATGCTTTAAAAAAGTTTGATAATGTGAAGAAGAGATCATTGAATGAAGATAAGTAAATAAGTAGTTGGGGATGGAGATGATAAGAAGGCGGGTAATGGTGAGTAGGGTAACGGCGGGTGAGATTAGTTAGGTAATGATGCTAGGTAATGGTGAGTGTTAGGTGCACCTGTACCAGACCTGTGTGATTTTACCGTCATCGTTATCGTCTTCCTCTTTAAATAAAAAAATAACTTAGCTTACGCTAAGTTATTCTTCTTCAGAAACTCTATGATTGTTTTATCTGGGTTTATTCCTTTTCTTTCTCTTGTTGGAACCACTTTAGTCAAGACCTCTTCTATTGGATCGAGGTTCTTTATCATTGTGTCATAGAAATCATTTTCCTCTTCCTCGGTCATGTTCTCAAAGTTAGGATCGAGGAGCTTAATGTATTCTAGAATTGCATCAAGCATCTCCTGCCGCGCATTGATGAATTCCTGTCTTTTCTCTTTCGCAGCCACTTCATTTATCTGGGCGGTGATGTCCGCAATAACCTGTTCCTTGGTTGCGCGCTGCAGCCAGGCTCTTATTATATCATTATCTATTGTTATCATATTTATTCTCCTTTTTTTATTTTATATATATATTATATCATATTTTTTTTAATTTGTCAACTGCTGCCGGCATATACAAAAATGAAAGTGCGGCAAGCGAAAATTGTAAATCGTTACAAAGGCTGTAGTTAGCTCTTGTTTAATGAAAGATAATTGAACGAAACTTTATGAGCCAGAAGCAAAAAATGGCTCACAGAGCCTCTGAGAATGTGCGGATTTAAAAAAGGGTTTTTTTAATATTATAACATATTTTTTTTGAAAGCGCAAGTAAAGGCAGACAACTAGCGGCGGCCCGCATATTGCGGGATTTAGTCTGGAGATCTCATAAGTTCAAACATCTGGGAAAAAATTCCATATAGGATCGCGGAGCTGGAATTCGGCACACTGCAGTCGCAGTCGCGCCGCAGTAATAAAGGTTTATTACGTATCATATAGAATAGATATCAGAATTAACGTGCCCCGCTCGAACGTGCGGTAGAAGCTTGCTATAGGTTATTTAGATTTTTTCCTTTATCTATAATTATTATATCATAATTTTTTTAATTTGTCAAGAAAAGCAGAAAAAGGCAAACCTTTTAGAAGAAAGGTTTGCCCTCTCTTTAAAAGAAATAACCATCTTCAAAAGAGAATTTTGCTATTTCCATTAACTCGGCAAGTTTGCCAAAGGTTCCGAAGTTCATTTCTGAAATACACTGAACCAACCACTGAAAGCACTCATACTCGGGACTTGTAATAAATGTTGAGGGGATAAACCTCTTTTCTTCCTTATCCCACTGAAGCACTCGCCGCACATCGGGATGTTTAGTACTTCCGCCCCATACCTCAAAATATGTATTTTTTGTATCAAGTCTTGAGTATATTATCATTTTTTATTCCTCTCTTTCTTTATCTTATGTATTTATTATATCACTCTGCAAGGAATTTGTCAAGCTCTTTTTGAAAATTTCTTTTAGCTTTTTTGCGGGAAGGCTTCTTTTTACTTTCGAACATGCGTTCGCCTGTATTAAAACCATTCATAATGCGGTTAGCTTTTTGTACCTCAAGCCACTGCTTTTTTGTCATGGTCTTCCGCATATCGAATTCAATATATTTATCATTCATTTTTTAATTCCTCTATCTGTTTTTTGTACTTTTTATAAAGGTCTTCTATTGCTTCATAAGTTACTTCTTCATAATCTTCATCAAAAGACTGTGCAAATAATGCCGCTCCCATTATTCTGCCTAATGCTCCATTGATAAGTTCATCAATAGTAATCCATCTAACTATGCCTAATCTTACGCCCTCAATTACTTCTTTTGTGTCATTTAACTCCATTTTATAGTAATTTTCAAGATATTTTAATACTTTCATGCGGTTTTCCTCTCTTATTCTACATAGTCATCATAAATTTTTATTTCAATTTTTGCTTTTTCAAGTTTAGGTATATCCTCTTCCTTAAAGCCATCCCAAAAATCTAATATGTCTTTAGTATAGGTATTTTGTGAAACAATAAGGCTATCAGCAATTTTAAGTAAACTTTCAAGAGTATTAACTTCTTTAAATTGATACCAATAATCATCACTTGCTTTAGTAATTAGTGCTAACATTCTTTATTTTCCTCTCTTTCTATTTTGCACAAATTCGATAAACCCTACTATTCCACAAAAAGGGTAATATAATATTGCAATAAATAATATTATTAATAATAGTTTTTCAATATCAAACATTTTTTTCCTCTCTTTCCTTTGATAATCTTATTATATCATATTTTGGGATAATGTAAATAGATAAAAATGACAAAAAATCGGTCAAAAAATAGTCAAAATTGCATAAAAGTGCCTAAATTTGGCGCATTTTCGAGCGAAAATGCGCCATCCAAGCTTTTTTTAGCTCAAATTGCGCTTATTTGCAACTTAAATGACGCATTTTCAGTTTTTATGTGGGGGTGGGGGATTACTTGCCCCACCCCTTTGGTCTATCAGGCTACAGAGAACAGAGCCTTTTTCTTGTCTACAGTTCTGACAACCTCGCCAGCCTTGTTAAGTGCGGTAAGCAGAGCAGTTACCTTGGGCAGAGAGAGAACAGCCTCGGCGGTTGCATTGTAGCGGTTCATTACCTCGGTAGCGGATACAGGCTCCTCAGTAAGCAGAGCGACAATCTTAGCCTTTATCTCCTCATTTTCTTTCTGGGTCTTGGTAGCGCCCCTGTTCTCGGACTTCTTGACAAAGGATGCCTTGATAGCGTTCAGCTTCTCAAACACTTCCGCAGGAAGTTCATTTTCAAAGTTGGTTACTACATACTCAATTGCCTTTACATTAGTCATCTTTTCCATAAATTTGCACCTCTTTCATTTTTTGATTTATTATAGTGTTTACATTTACATTTTACCATATTCAATTGTATTTGTCAAGCGGTTGGCTGAATTTTTTTAATGAGGATTTCAAACCTCGGAATTGACTGTAGTAGTTTTCCTTTGCGCGCGGGGTAGGTTGTCTACTCTCTTTTAAGTCGCTTCCTTTATCTTATATATTTATTATATCATATCTTTTTTATTTTGTCAAGCATTTTTTTTATTTTTTTTCTTGACTTTCGCTTGGCTTCTTTCTTTATCTTATATATTTATTATATCATAAGATTTTTATTTTGTCAAGCATTTTTTTTAAGATTTCTCAAAAAGGATTATTGACTATATCTTATTTTTATAAGCCCGAAACATCAATTTTCTTACACACTTGATGGGGTTTTCTTATCAAGTTTTACAAGCCTTTTTGATTTATCTTATGTATTTATTATAACAAAAAATTTTTAATATTGCAATATACAAAATATACAAATTTTGGGAATGATCTTTGTGCAATTTTTTTAAAAAATCCACTTGACAAAATCTCAAAAGCATGGTATAATGGTAAATTTGGCGCGTGACCAGCCTTGGGCGCCCGGTCACGCGCCAACAAAAAAGTCAAGGGGATTATTAAATAATCCCCTCAGCTTTACAACAAGTTGCAAAAGCATTTACACAATCTAACCAACAGTTTTCGATGCTTGCAATTTCTGAAAGTATTATATCATCTGCCGCATCGGGAACACCATCCGCAAGCCAATACTCATAAAAAGTATCTTCTGAAAAATGCTCCCTTGCGTAAGCGTCCATTTCTTTAAGTAATTTTACTCTTAATTCAATAATGCTCATTTTTTCGCCTCTCTTTCTATTTTGCACAAATTCGATAAACCCTACTATTCCACAAAAAGGGTAATATAATATTGCAATAAATAATATTATTAATAATAGTTTTTCAATATCAAACATTTTTTTCCTCTCTTTCATTTGATAGATTTATTATAACATACTGTTTACTCATTGTCAAGGTTTTTTGTGTAAAATTCTATAAAAGCTTTTTTCAGTTCTTGCCATATCTCCTCAAGTTCTTTTTTGTTTTCTTTTGCATAATTTATAGCCCATTCAGTGGCGATTATTTCATCAGGCAAGCTAAAATACTCAAACTCAAGCTTTTTAGCTTCTTTTTCGCTTTTTGCTTTTTCCATTTCTGTTTCGATGCGCTTTTTTTCTCTCATGCAAAAGTCATAAGCCACTTCACTTTCATAAATATCATCAAGTGTCATTTTATGTCCGATTTCATGGAGTACAGTTATTATAAAAGTGTTTTCAACCTTATAACCAAAACGCTTTTTTACAAACTCATTAAACCATATATCTTCTGCTTTGTTTTCTACAAGAGAATAAGTTATTTTATTTTCATTAGGGTAAAATGCCCAGTCCCCATTCATATTAAATTTATCTATCCCAAACTGACTAAAAGCAGTTATCATAGCCTTATTCAGTTTCTTTATTCCTTTAAGCTTTGCCATTTTGTTTACCTCTCTTTTCTTTATCTTATGTAATTATTATATCATTACATTTTTATTTTGTCAAGATATTTTTTAAAAAATTTTTTTATTTTTTCACTTGACAAGAACGCATGTTCGGCGTACGTGCGGGAGTTAGCTTAAGCTAACAGTTCCCGCAATTCCGCAATTATGTTTTTATTTGCATCTATTGTTGTACCTAAATCCCATTCCTTGCGGTTGCGCTCCTCATCATCAACAAGGATGCCTTTTCCATACTTGCGGCAAGTATCCGCTTTCCGCTTACCATAAGCGGTGATTAAAACCTTATCAAGCACTGCATCAAACAGATATTTTTTTAACCATTCCATTTTAGCTTCAATTACCGCCTTATCATAATCTGCATTGTGTGCTTTACTGCACCAAGAGATTATGCCTATTTTATAACCGCTCATTTTAAGCTCTACAAGGACAGGCATTATTTTAAGTAAGTCATAAATCATGCCCGCATTGCGGTAAGGTCTTGTATTAAAAGCGTTAAGGTCATCAAGCCAACCATTCACGCTGTATAAGTCTGCTATTGTTCCATCCATGTCAAGCCATATCCAACCTTTATCCATTCTTTTGTTCTCCTCTCTTTATCTTATGTAATTATTATAACACATTATTAGATAATTACAATAGACAAAATAAACAAAATTGCGGGAGATTTTTTATTAAAATTTACAACAAAATTTCGCTTGACAAAAACTGCGGGGTATGGTATAATGGAAAATCTGGGTCGCGAGCCACCGCACGCGACCCACCAAAAAGAAAACCCGCATTTCTGCGGGTTTCAGAGAGGAGGTCGAACATTTTGATTTTGAGTGCGCCGAATGGGAGTTGAACCCACCTAACCATGATTAAAAGTCATGTGCCTATCCGCTAGGCTATCGGCGCAAGGTTGGGGAGGTCTTACTTGACCTTTGCCCCTGCAATCTTGCCATCAGGTAAGATTACATTTGTACCGAACAGGATGTCAAACCCTGTAAACTGCGCTCTTGCGCGGAAGATGCGGTCAGAGTTCCACTTTGCTATGAACTCCGCCTTGGTTTTAGGACACTCCTCAAAAGTAAGTTTCTTCATTTTTTTATTCCCCTTTCTTTCTGTGCTTGATGAGAGTTACTGAATAATCACCGAAAGTGATTTCCCTCTGTTCATTTACTATTGTAGCATCATTGTAGCCATTTGTCAAGAGAAAATCCGCAAGTTTTTTAATTATTTCAATTTTTTCCGCATCTTTCTTGACTTCTCTTGGCTTGCGCTTGGGCTTGTTTTCGCTCATTGTCTTGCCCTTGTTTGCGTTGGCTTTTAACTCCATGTCAGCCATTTCTTCGGCTTCTTCTCTTGTAACTGGCTCACCATCCGCTTCGGCTTCTTTCATAATGTCAAGTATCAGTTTTTCTCTTTTGTCCATAATCTTTACCTCACTTTCTATTATGATTATAGCACATCAGTTTCAGTTTGTCAACAGTTTTTTTTATTTTTTTTGGGTGGGGGCTTTCGCCCCCTATCCCTTATGCTATCTTATAAAGTGCCTTTTTCTTGTCAGTCACTCTCTCAACAGCCTTTGCATCTTTCAGCTGAGTAAGCAGAGCGGTAAGCTTGGGCAGAGTGACTACATTATACTTTGCATCAGCCGCCTTTATCTTTGTAAGGATTTCAGTAGCAGTTGCGCCCTCTGCGGTCACATTTGCAAGGATTACCGCCTTAAGCTCTTCATTAGCTTTCTGTGTAGCGGTAGGCTTGCGGTTTTCCGCTTTCTTGATGAATGATGCCTTGATAGCGGTCAGCTTGTCAAAAACCTCTTCGGGCAGGTCAGCACCGCAATTTTCGAGAACATAATCCATTGCCTTTACATTAGTCATCTTTTCCATAGTTTTGCACCTCTTTCTTTTTTTTGAATGTTTTTTGTTGTTTTCTTATGTATTTATTATATCATAAGTTTTTTTGTTTGTCAAGCATTTTTTTTATTTTTTTAAGAGTTTTTTCAGTGCTTGTTCTTTTTTTCTCTTTCATCTTATGTATTTATTATATCATAAGATTTTTATTTTGTCAAGACTTTTTTTATTTTTTTTTAGGAAAGTTTCTTGACTTTTTTCTTTCCTCATCTTTATAATAATATTATATCATAAAAAATAAAAAAAGTCAATTGTTAAAACCTTACAAATTTTGGGAATAATTTTTGTATAATTTTTTTTAAAAAAGTGCTTGACAAAAAGTGCGGAGGTGTGGTATAATGGAATTTCTGCCCGCAGCCGACACCTTTGGCGCCGACTGCGGGCCGTGCAAAAAGCGCACCTTAGTAGGTGCGCTCTTCCTCATACTTCGGCTTGTAAGTACCACCTTCCGCCTTGACCTTTTCAGCTTCTGCGTAGGTTCTGACCTCAAAAACCTTGCCATTCTTATCAGTGCATACATAAGTTAAAGTTGTCATTTTATTTATCCCCTTTCTTATCTTGTAAATTTATTATATCATATTATTTTTTATTTGTCAAGGATTTTTTAGCAATTACATGTCGTCATATTCAACCTCTATATCACCTAATGATGTGCGAATTGTACCATATTTGCCATAAATTCCGAGTATTACTTCAACAAGCACTTCAGGGCGATCCTCTATATCTTCTATATTAAAAACATCTTCTACTATGTTAGTAATTTCTCTTATGGTATTTCTTTCCTCTTTTGTTACCCCTATTGTTACTTTCTTATTCAATTTCATTTTTATTTATCCCCTTTCTTATTTTGTAAATTTATTATATCATTCTTTTATCATGTTGTCAAGTTCTTTTTTCATTTTCTGTCGAAATTTTTTTCTATTTTTCTTTTTGTACCAGCTCCACCCTTGAGGATGATTATGAGAAGAACAGCACCAGCGTTTTATAAAATTATCTTGAAAAATTTCCTTTTTGATATTTCTTCTCATTTTTATATCCCCCTATACAAAAGTGTCAAAAAGTAAATGTTTAAAACTGCGCTTGCAGTGTGCATCATTATTGAATTTATATGGCGGTCAGTAGTAAAATCTTTTACCAGACCGAATACCGCAAGAGCCAAACCGAACCATGATACCGAAAGTCCAAACATCATTATAAGGGCTACATTGAGAATTTGAATTCCCGCCCGCAAGTCATTCATTTCAAACTTATAAGCGGTTTCGATATTGAAAAACCTTTTTATTTTTTTCATTCTTTTGTTTCTCCTCTCTTTATCTTATGTATTTATTATAGCATTATGTTTTTATTTTGTCAAGCATTTTTTAAAAAATTTTTTTTAGAACATTTGTTCGGGGTGCACGTGCGCCCATAGGGCGGGATTGTCAAGAGGCTTTTTTAAAAACCTCTTTCAATCCCATTTCTTTTCTTTTTCTCTGTACTTTTCGCCAACAAGCAGAGTTTATTTCTTTATCCATTTTTTTATGCTGTCTATAACATTCAGCCATTATTTTTACTTCAATTTTTACATCTTCAAGCCCTGTATGATTTTCAATAAATTCTATGCTATCTGTTAAATAGCGGTAGGCACATTCCGCACTTGTTAAAATATTATCACTTGCGGAGATAAAACCATTTTTTGTTGCAAAATTTATGTAAGATGCTCTGTTCAAAATCACATCACAAGCCATATTCCAAATACAGAAAAATTTTACACCAAAGGGAAACCACCACCTTTTAAAGCTTTTTGATACATAGCGGATAAGGTTATTTAATGCCCTTTTATCAAAGCCCATGTTGTATGCCCCTATCTCTTTTATTTTGTAAACCTTTATATCATCAAGCATAAGTTTTCTAATATTCCACATGCTTCTGATTTCTCTTGTGCCATTTTTTATATCTTCCCAATACTGCGGTATTTTTTCCGCATAATAGGCACTTTTCATGACATCTTTCATATCAAGGAAAGTGTCAGCAACAACAAAAGACCTTTCCTGATAGATATTACCATATCTGTCACATATACACCACCCTATATCATAAGGGAGTGGCTGTTCTATTGTATTGCAAGTTTCGGTATCAAGTACAAGATAATATTTTTTACTCATTTGTTTGTGTCCTTTCTTTCTTAACTGTTAAACTTATTATACATCACACAAGAGATAAAGTCAAGCGGAAGATGCAAAAAATATTATACAAAATTGCGGGAGATCTTTTGTTAAAATTGCCGATAAAAAACCACTTGACAAAATCTACAGAGCGTGGTATAATAGAAAATTCGCCCCGCAGCGGGCACTGGCGCGTCGGCTGCGGGGCGACAAAAAAATAGGGCGGTCTCCCGCCCTGTTATTACTGAAAATCTATTTCTGTTTCCTCAAGTTTATCCCAATAAACATCATCAGTGAGAAGATCATTTTCATGTAACCATCCTAAAAATTTAAGCTGGTCTTCTGATAATAAGGCTATAAATCTATTGTTATCATATCCATTTGTAATTACATATTTCCTTTTTTCTGTTACCATTTTTTCTTACCTCTTTTCTTTCATTTGATGATTTTATTATAGCATATAGTGTTTATTTTGTCAACCCCTAATCTACAAAAATGAAGACATATTTTGAGGTTACTTTTACTTGAAAAATATGGCGGTCAGCGTTATTATAAGGACCGCCCAAGTATTCCCTTGTATCAGACTCAAGAATTCTTATTCTTTTTCCAAAAGTTGCGGGCATATCTATTCTTTTATTCATAAAATCAGCTACTGTCATATCATCCACCGCCTTTCTTTATATAATATATTTTATCATATAGGGGAGGGCTTGTCAAGCCCTTTTCCCCTTTTTCTGAAGATTTTTCAGCGTTCTTTCAACTACTATCTGCGCGCCGTTCATTTTCACCTGAACCTGCTTGCCATCTATCTCAATATCACCCGACACCCAGAAGCCTACACTATCTTTTCCACGATATTCAATTCCATTGAGTTCTGATATAAGTCTTTCAAACTCAACACCCTTGTTATAATCGCCTATGAGAAGCTCCTCACCGCCCAAACATCTAGCACCCTTGCGCATAAGATACTCCATGTGGGGCTTTGTAAGTCTTAGCTGAAGCTTTGCACAGCCGCCTTTTTTAGAGGACTCATGTTCAACACGCATAAAGCGGGGGGCGATTTCGTCAACCATAGCCACATATACATTATGACCATATATAAAGCCTAACGCATAGCTATCTGCCGCACTGAATTTTCTGTAATTTTTAATCATTGTCTGCTTGTTCATTTTCTGTTCTCCTCTCTTGTTTTCCTTACCTTGTAAATACATTATAGCACACGTTGCAAAACCCGTCAACACTTTTTATTAAAAAAATTGCACAAATTTTGGGACTTTATTATTAAAAATTTTGTGCAAAATGCCTATTGACAAAAACCCGAAGATGTGGTATAATGTAAAATTCGGCCCGTGCGGGATGGGAGAAGCCAGGCACGGGCCGCCAAAGCAAAAAGCCCCAAACATTCAGGGGCTTTCCGCATATTGAGAGGAGGATTTCAGTCTTCCGATATAGGCGATACTTTTATATTTCTCCACTGAGGAGTACGACCAATAGCATGATCAAGCTTTCTCAAAGCGACACCCGCCGCCTGTTCGTGGCAAGATGCCTGTACTGTGTACTCATATTTTTCAAGGTTTACTGTATTTATTGTCACTTTAAAATTCTTCATTTTGCTTTCCTCTCTTTCATTTCTTCTTTTGTTAACATCAGATTGTATATACATAATAAATCTTGTCTATTTAGATTGCTTGTATCACCATCCCAGTGGTCTTTCACATATTGTATTCTCATTTCCTCAATTTTTTTCTCTAATTCAATGGCGGTCATTTTGTTTTCCTCTCTTTCATTTGATAAATCTATTATATCATGCTTTTGTTAGTTTGTCAAGGGAGTTTTTTAATTTTTTCAATTAAATTTTCAACATCTTCCGCACCCTTGCCCCAAGCTTTTCTGTTAGGCTCTTCATCATCGAACAGGTAACCCGATCCGAACAGGTGTTTGGGAGTGCCATAAGCTATAATATTTATATTGTTAAACTTGACACTCGGAAGCCTTTTCTTGAGATAATTTATTTTAGCTTCACGGATGCGGGCGTTGTAGTCCTCATCATCCACCTTTGCAGTCCATGAAATAACATTTATTTCATAGCCCTTGCGCTGTTTATTATTGAGAACCCTTGCAAGTGCGCTAAAGTTAACCAGAGGTTTTGCTATCTCATAGGGTGTAGTATCTTTTGCAAGTATATAATCAAGCCATCCCTCTACGCCATACAGATTTACGAATGTCCCGTCCATATCAAGGTTAATTGCTTTTCTCATTCCGTTCACCTCTCTCCTTTTTGATAATTATATTATATCACTTTTGTGTAATTTGTCAAGCATTTTATAAAAGTTTTTGGAGTAAAAACTATTATTGTTATATCTAATATATCGTAAGTAGAATAAAAATCAATATCATTTGTTTCATTAAATAAGAAATGAATTCTTTTCATCATATAGCGAGTAAAACCATACTCATAAAAAATTATTCCTGTTTCGTTATTTCTTACTTTTATCCTATACATTGTCTATTTCCTCTCTTGTTCTGATAATACTATTATATCACATTATGGGATGAATACAATAGGCAAAATGCACAAACTTTGGATCAAAATTTTGTTAAAATTGCTAGTTGACATGAAATACGCGGCGTGCCGAGGCACAACCAGCCAAGCACGCCGCGCTCAAAGAAAAAGAGGCTTATGCCTCTTCTTCCTCAAGCTCTTCGAGGTACTGCTCAAGCGAGCGGTAGCCTGTTCTGCTATATATTATAGCGTTAAGGCACTCTTCCCAATTGCGCCAAGTTGAGCAATTCCATACGAGGTTTATTTCCTCTGCGGTTGCTATCTCAAGCTCTACTACTCTGTCATACATTATCATTTCTTCTGTTGTCATCATGGTTTTTATCTCCTCTCTTTATTGTATCTTTATTATAACACGGTGGTCGATGTTTGTCAAGCACTTTTTTAGATATTTTTAACTTCAACTATCCACCAAGGAATTCCTTTGTATTTCTTGCTTTCTTTCATATATTTTTCTAATCTCTTTTTAGAAGTAGAAAATTCAACTATAGGGCATCCGGGTCGACTTATTTTTGCTACATACAGCGGTCTTCTTTCTTTTTTAACTTCCTCAGTAATAGTTATTGTAATTGTCTTTGTCATTTTATTTTCCTCTCTTTCCTTATCTTGTACCCCTATTATAACATGTTAGGTTTGGTTTGTCAACACTTTTTTATTTTTTTTTGAGGAAGTTTCCGCAAGGTGAGAAGTTACTTTTCCGAATGTCTTTGTCAAGTCACCCTTACTTTTCGCTTAACAGTACTTGCTATCTCACTGAGTGGGTTTCCGCTTCCTCGTTTCCCTCTCTGTAATTATAATATACCACATCCCCCGCTTTACGTCAAGAGTTTTTTATAAAAAAGTTGCACAAATTTCGGGATCTGATAATTGAAAAATTTGTACAAAATGCCTATTGACAAAATTTGCAGACTGTGGTATAATGAAAAATGCGCACCGTGGCGAAGCAGAAGGCGCCAGCCACGGTGCGCCCAATAATCACTCTCCTGTATACAAATAAGGAGAGATGACTTCTCTGGCCTGAGTCCAGTCAACTTTTACAGTTTTAAAGGGTTCGAGAACATGCAGCTCGAAGCGGTTTTCGTCTATGTCTACATAGGCGCCCCATGCACCAAGAATTTTCGTGGTGACAAGGTTTACAAGGACATCGGGGGAGATTTTAGCGTAATCACAAATAAATGCTCTCATGGGGTTTACCTCTCTTTCTTTATTATGATTTTATTATATCATTTTATTTTTTATTTGTCAAGAAAAATCTTTCAAATTCTTTTGTTTTTTTGTCAAGTTCTCCCCATGTAGGAGCTTTCTTGAATTTTTTACAATATATTGAGTACCATACATCAACTGCCTTTGAAACTTCTTTCTGTATATTCTTATCCATGATATCTACCTCTTTCTCATTTGATAAGTCAATTATACCAACGTTGCGGGAAAAAGTCAATGTACAAGATCACCAAAAATGCAACTGAAAAATTGTTAAAATTGCCATCTTGACAAAAATGCGGAACCTGCGCGAAGAGTAACGCCCGCGCAGGTTCCGCCAAATAAAAAATCTGCGGATGCGCTTCTCCCCCGCAGACTCTGCCCGCATTATTTCGCGCCCTACTGAAGCGTGGGCTGTGGCGCGCCCGAATGGGTATTTTTTAAATATTTAGTTGTCGGTCGGCGATGCTCTAATCATATTATTTGGTGCGCTCCTTGCGCTGATCTTGGTTTGCTGATATTGGTTTATGGTTACATTATATCAAATAACAGATGCGTTGTCAAGCCCTTTCTTCTAATATTTCTTCATTTATTTCTCTCCTCTCGTTTGTTTGTTTTCTTTATCTTATGTACTTATTATATCATGGGGCTTGGCTTTTGTCAAGCCCCATTTTTATTTTTTATGCTTCTGCCCAAAACCACCATTCATCCTCGGTTATCTCTGCTTTCTTGAGCGCTCTGCGGAAGCGAGCTTTTGCGTTCTTATCACCCATTGCGGAGTCCCAACTATTATTGTTAAGACGATCGAATAATTCAGCATCCAGTCCGCAAATTATTTCGTTCAGCTCTTCAAAATCTCTCATTTTTTTGTCCTCTCTTTCTTTATCTTATGTACTTATTATATCACGGTACTTTGTGCTTGTCAAGCACTTTTTTCAATCTGCTATAAGTACTATTCTGTTTTCTTCTTCATGCTCGTTGATGTCATCAAGGTTACGCACAAATCCTTCATTGTCAAGAAGCTGAACTACCGCATCATCCTTGTACTTGTTTAAGAGTTCCTTGAGTTCCTTTACAGTAATCTTGTTCATACCTCGTATCTCCTTTCCTTAACTTGTGCTTTTATTATAACACGTTAGGTTTGGTTTGTCAAGCACTTTTTTAAAATTTTTTTTGAGGAAGTTTCCGAAGGGTGATAACTTACTCTTTCGAAGCATCTTTGTCAAGTTGCCCTTACTCTTTCGGTTATCAGAGCCTTCTATCTCTTCGAGTGGTATCCGCTTCCTGTTCCCTCTCTGTGATTATAATATACCATACCCCGCGGAAGATGTCAACAGTTTTTATTAAAAAAATTGCACAAATTTCGGGATCAGATTATCTAAAAATTTGTGCAATTTGCCTATTGACAAAATGTGCAAGGCTGTGGTATAATGGAAATTCGGCGCGAGCGCGACTGAAAGGAGTCGCGCTCGCGCCGCGCAATTATACCACTTTTCTGAAAATTTGTCAATAGGAAAATTGCACAAAAATTTGCGGTAGATTTCTAACATCTACCGCGCAAGTGCCTATGCATACAGGGCGTCAAGATCTGCTGCCGTCAGTATATAGCCGTTATAGTATTTTTTTATTCTTATGGCATCATCTTCGGTATCCACTTTTACAATTAAATCATCCTCATCATCATATACGTAGAACATATGTTTTCTCCTCTCCTATAGTTATGGTGCTTGAGGGTTTAACCCTCAAGCATCTTCAGCCACTCGGCATCCGCATCTGCGGTGTAAGGAACTGTGTCCTCTGTGGTGTTTGCGATTGCTTTAAAACCAACCTCAGTGTAAACCTCTTCAAGTTCTATTCTTTCGTTCATCATATTTTTTGTTCTCCTCTCTTGTTTTCTTTATCTTATGTATTTATTATAACACGTTGTTATCTGCTTGTCAATACTTTTTTTAAAAAATTTTTAATCATCTTCATTTTCAAGTATATGTAAACAACATTCAAGATGAAGATCCATATTTTCGATTTCTTCAAATTCCGCAGAAAACTCTTCCCAATCATCATCATCAGTAGACTCTAATATCTCTTCTCCATAAGCCTTGAGTTCCTTTACAAGTTCTATATACTTTGCAATTTTCTTTTTCATTTCTTTGTTCTCCTCTCTCTTGTTCTCTTTATCTTATGTATTTATTATACTATACGTTTTATTCTTTGTCAATACCTTTTTTAAAAAATTTTTTATTTTATATAGTATTCTATGACATACTTTCCGCTGTCTTTGTCCTGATATACTGTTGCCTCTTTCACTCTTTCTATAATCTCTTTCACTTCATTCATGTAATTTACTTCCACTCTTTTCATTTTTTTATCCTCTCTCTCTGTTTATCCTTTGTTTTCTGAAAAGGCTTTTTTCAAGCCTTTTCATATCCTCTCTTGTATATTGCTATTATGTCAAGTATCATTTCTTTTGTTATATCTTCTCTTCTTGTTACTTCTTTTTCAAGTGATGTGAGTGTTCTTATTATTGCATTGTTTGTTAACTCTTCTACTGTACTTGTGAACTCTTCTGTTGTTACTGTTATATTCATCATATCTTTTCTCCTCTCTTGTATTGCTTTATCTTATGTATTTATTATACTATACGTTTTGTTGTTTGTCAAGTGTTTTTTTTATTTTTTTGTTTGCGATATGCCCTTTTAGGTTACTGCTTATTTATTTTTCTTGAAGTACTCTTTATCCCATATCCACTCTACAATATAAGTCTTTGTTTTTGCGTTAAGGCTTTTGTAAGCTACTGTTGACATTTTGTTTATCCCGTAAAAGAACTTTCCTGCTTCTTTTCTATCTGTAAACTCTCTTCTCTTCATCATCTCTCTTGTTCTCCTTTCCTTTATCTTGATTAAAGTATACCATACCATTACACGTCTGTCAATAGTTTTATTATAAAAAGTTGCACAAACTTACTTAGTTATTTTTGTCTATTTTGCTAATAAGATCTTTTTGCTAAATTTGGCTTTTTATTGCTTTTTGCTGAGTTTTGCAATTTCGTGAATTTGCATAAACTTGCATAATTGCTTTTATGCATTTTGCTAAACCCGAACAGGTGTTCGGAATGAAAATAAGGCGCGCCTTGATCGTGGGCGCGCCTGGCTCAAATAGTTTATCTACACAACGTTTCTTTTTATGAAGGGGGGCTATATTTTGGGATGAAACTCTAAAAAAATTTGAAATTGGTTTGTGCTCGACCAAAAAATCTCCAAATCAATTTTCAAATCTAAAAAACGATAAAAATCTCCAAATCATTTTTCAAATTCAGAACACGACAAATCTAGGAAAAAACAAAAGTGAGACATTCTCCTCATATCCTATCTTAAAATATCTACGCCCCTATAAAACCTCCGTTTTACTTTCTTATACGATACTTACAGTTAGCCTCTCTACCCTTTCTCAGCTGCCGCAGCCTCGTCGCATACATAGAAAATATTTTCATCATATCTTTGTTTTTTTAGTCTTTCTATCCATTCCTTTCCATCATTCGCCTCTTCCCAACTTATCATATTACCATCTTTTATTTCATAACCATATTCTTCCAATACATTTATTATCTTTTTCCTTTTAATATTGGATAAAACAGCAACAAAATCAATAGGCAAATAACAGTACATTTCCCCTTCTTCTATAGCTTCTTTTATCAATTTCTCAATATACTCCAACTCTTTATTAATATCACATTTTTCCGCTATTTTTTTAGCATCAACCGCATTAATCATTCTCTTTGTATCTCCTTTTCTTCATAATCAACATAATAGACACCTTCTCCATAAACATCCCTTATCCATACAAAGCGGGAACCCTCCATTTCAACAATAGCGAAAGTCTTATAATCCTTTACAATACGCGGGGACCTATACTTGCAATAAGCCATGCTAGCCAACATAGACAAAATTATTAATACAATTAGCCATATCGCTACTACATTAACGCGCTCCCATTCCGCATCAGACCTCATATCCCGCGCCCTCCTCATCAAATATCTTTTGTGCCAAAGCAGTTAAAGTCATTTGCATTGCAATATAAGATTCTTTAAATTCTGGATTAAAATTAAATTCCTCCTGAAGCTCTTCTTCTGTTAAAGCCTCTAAATAAGCACCTTCAAGATAGACATCACTGAGATAATCTTTAAATTTCTTTTCTATTATATTATAAACTTCTTTCCAAGACATATTTATATCTCCTTTTTTCTTTTTTATAATATAATTATATCAAAAATTTTTTATAATGTCAAATAAAATTCTTTTGACCAAACTTGCGTTACAAAAAATTTTTTGGTATAATATTAGTAGATGGATGAAAATTTCATTTTCATCATTTACTAAATATGGATAATTTAAATTACGCATAGGAGGAAAAAGCATTGGATAATTTGCAAGAAAAAGAAGAAAAACTCCAAGCGGAAGATGGATATATAAAAATGGATTAGAGTTTAGAATCTCCCGCAGATAGAGTTAAAAAAGTAGAAGAAATTATTGCCAATACTCCTTCAGAAAGATTAACGCCAGTATATTTAGAAAAATTATCAGACTATATTATTTTAGCTATGACAAAAGAAGAAAGAAAACAGAAAAAAATATTAACAGATAATCATATGGTAACAGTGAATAAGCGGGAGATGTCTTATGAAGGATTAGTAGGTAAATTAGAAAATGGAGAAGATGGTATTTATAATATTATGACAAATGATAAAAATATTATCTTTGCTCCTAAAGTTAAAATTACAGAAGAAGATGTAGAAACTATTCCTGGTTTAAAAGAATTGCGGGAAGGTATAGAGCGAATAGAAGAAGAGTGTAAAAGCGCCCGCGGAGCTCGCGCCTTCCGCCTTAAAAAGCAACTTATAGAAATGAGACAAGATCAGTATGTTCTTAAAAACGCATATAAAAAACCAACTTATGTAATGAATATAACAAAAAGTTTATCTAAATTAGATTTACCAGATGAAAATTACGTTGATGATGATGGAAACCCGCAGAGTGCCACATTAATAAATTTATTTAATCCAAAGCATGTTTCTGCATTATTATGTAATTACTCTCAAATAAAAGAAGATTGTTGGGATAAATTTAATAGCGATATAAAATGGTTAATGGAGGATCTTGATTTTCTTGTTGATGCAACATTAAAAGAAGACTATCCTTTATATTATGATATAGTTATTTATAAAATAGATGGATTACAAAATATAGATATTCAACAAAAATTATTTGAAGATTATGGAATTAAACATAGTGTAGAATATATATCATCACTTTAGCGCAATAAGATACCTAAAATGATTGCAGATAAAGCGGGAGATGATTATCTTATTTAGCACTATACTAATGAAGAATATGGAAAATGGAAAAAGTGCTCGCGGTGTGGACAAATCAAGTTAGCCAATAATAGATTTTTTTCTAAAAATAGTACAAGCAAAGATGGATTTTATAGTATATGTAAATGCTGTAGAAATAAAAAGAAAGGATGATGTTAAATGGCAGAACAAAGATTTTGTTCCAAATGTCGTAAGACAATGGCGGCAGACACTAACTTTTATACCTATAAAGATGGAACGAAATGCGAATTATGCAAAGCATGCTTAACTATGCACATAAATAATTAGGAGCCGGAGACATTTCTTTGGCTTTTGGAAAAATTTGATGTTCCTTGGATTCCATCAGAATAGAATGTATTAAGAGATAGAGCTTATCAAAAAGACCCCCATAAGATGACCGGTATGTCTGTCTTTGGTAAGTATTTGTCTAAAATGAAATTAAAACAATAGAACAAATATACTTAGGCAGATACTGAAAGGCTAAAAGCGGAAGCTGAAGAAAAAGCTAAAAAATATGGTATGCCTGATGAACAAGCGCAAGCTCAATTAGAAGAAATGAAAACTGCTTATGAAAATGGAGAAATTTCAGAAGCTCAATATAAAACATATGCAGAACAAAATGCACCAGAGCCAACACCCGAACCTGCGGCGGCTCCTCCTTCTGATGGATATGAGTATCCGGTAAATTCTCCCTTTGAGGAAGTACCCATTGTAGATGTAGGTGCGGATCTTACTGATGAAGATAAAATTTACTTGGCTATGAAATAGGGAAGACTTTATAAAGCATATGAATGGGTTGCGCTTGAGCAATTATATAAAGAGTTTATGGATTCATTTGATATTCAAGGTGCAGCAAGAATCGACACTCTTAAAATGATATGTAAAACAAGTTTAAAAATGAATCAAGCAATAGATTGCGGGGACGTCGATTCGTACCAGAAGTTATCTAGAGTATATGATGCCATGATGAAATCCGCAAAATTCACAGAAGCTCAAAATAAAGAAGGTAAATCTGATTTTGTTGACTCTGTTGGTGAATTAGTTGCTTATTGTGAAAAGAATGGTGGACAAATTCCTAAACATGAAATTAAAGCTCCTTATGATATTGTTGATAAAATTATAAATGATTTAAAAGAATATAATAAGACTTTAATATATGAAGATAAATCATTAGCGGAAGAAATTGAACAATATTTAAAGAATAAAGAAATTGCTGAGAATATGAAGAGAGATAGAGAAGCTGCACGAGAAAAAGGTCAAGATGAAGTTGAATTAACTGATGAAGATTATGAAAATTTTAAAAAAGCAATAGCAGAAGATAAAGAAAAAGATCAACAACTTGAAGCGGGAGGTGCTGATGAAGAATGAGTTTACAAAATTTATTAGACCTCTCAGAATCAAGATCAGTTAAACAAGGTCTTTCTGAAGAAAGATTAAAAGAACAAATTCCTCATTTGAGGAAATTAATCTCTTTTTATAGAGAATATCCTGATTATCTTGTTGATTTTATGAAAGGTCCAGATAGTACTTTTCAATTTTATTTTTATCAAAGAATATTTTTAAGAGTGGTAATGCGACATAGATATGTTTATGCAACCTTCCCTCGTGCTTATAGTAAATCATTTTTAAGTATGATGGTTTTGATGCTTAGATGTATTCTTTATCCTAATAGTCAATTATTCGTAACGACGGGCGGAAAAGAGCAAGCTGCAAGTATCACAATAGCTAAGATAGAGGAGATATGTAAGCTGATTCCCGCACTTAATAATGAAATAAATTAGAACCGCGGTGTTTCTAAAAAATCTAAAGATGATGTAAAATATGTATTTAAAAACGGTTCTTCTATTGATATACTTGCGGCAAGACAATCTTCCAGAGGTCAACGTAGAACAGGTGGCCTTATGGAGGAATGCGTGCTTATAGACGGTGATATACTTAATGAAGTTATAATTCCTACTACAAACGTAGATAGATTACTACCGGATGGAAGTAGACATAAAGAAGAAAATGTAAATAAATCTCAAATATATATTACAACGGCGGGATAGAAAAATAGTTTTGCATATGATAAACTTGTGGAACTTTTAGTCCAGAGTGTAATTGATCCAAATGAGGTTATGGTAATAGGTGGAACTTATGAGACACCAGTAACTGAAGGACTATTAGATGAGTCTTTTGTTGATCAACTTAAAATACAAGGTACTTATAATGATGAATCTTTTGATCGTGAATATAGATCAATCTGGTCTGGTGATGTAGAAAATGCTTTTTATTCAGCAGAAAAATTTGATAAACATAGAGTATTATTACAGCCAGAGTATGAATATAGCGGAAGGTCCTCTAAATCAGCCTACTATGTAATTGGCGTAGACGTTGGTCGTATTGGATGTACGACAGAGGCTTGTGTATTTAAATCAACACCTCAACCACAAGGTTCAGATCTTAAGACTCTTGTTAATATTTATACTTACGAATCAGAAGATTTTGAAACACAAGCAGTTAATTTAAAAAAATTATATTATAAATACAAGGCGCGGGTGCTCTCTATAGACGCCAATGGTCTAGGTATTGGTCTCGTTGATTTTATGACTAAAGCTCAAGTAGATCCAGAGACTGGTGATGATTTACCTCCATTTGGAGTTGAAGGCGGTACTTCAGAAGACGCTTCAGAGCTTTATAAAAATATAAAAGGGTATGGAGTTGAAGAAAATGCCATGTATTTAATTAAAGCAAATGCTCCTATAAATACAGAAGCTTATTCTTATGCTCAAACACAAATGTCAAGCGGAAAGGTAAAGTTTCTTATTGATGAACAAGCTGCAAAGACTAAATTAATGAGTCAAAAACAAGGACAGACATTAAATGCAGATCAAAGAAATGAATATCTTAAACCTTTCGTTTTAACTTCAATATTAAGAGAACAAATGTTAAATTTGGTACAGGATAATGAAGGTGTTAATATTATTTTAAAGCAAAATAATAAAAGTATTAGAAAGGATAAATTTTCTGCTTTTATTTATGGTTTGTATTATATAAAACAAGAGGAAGATAAAAAGAGAAAGAGAAAGAAAAGAGATATAAGTCAAATGTTATTTTTTAGTTAACTTGGGCAGTGAAAATTAAGAGAAGTAAGATTAAATTGATATACAGTATAAAGGAGATTGATTATGAGAGCAAGCCGTGGTGAAATAAAGATAGAAGATATATTAACTGATGCGGGATTGGTATTTAAAGAAGAGTATAGTTTTTCAGATCTCGTATCAAGTAGCGGTAGACCACTCAGGTTCGATTTTGCAGTCTTTGATGATAATGGAGACTTAGATTTTTTAATTGAGTATCAAGGTATTCAACACTATCAAGCTAAATCTAAATTTGGTGGTTCAAAAGGTCTTTATAGACAAAAATATAATGATGCTCAAAAAAGACAATATTGTCAACAACATAATATAACTTTAGTTATTATTCCTTATTAGGATGAAAATATACTTGATTACGATTATATTATGAAAGCGGCAGGATATTAATCCTGTCGTTTCCTTTGTTGCTTGACAATTTAGAAAAAATATGTTATAATAGAAATATAGTGAGAAAAGGAGGTGTCTCTTTGCGTAATAGAATTAAAGAAAATCATATTAAAGATTTTAGTATGATGACACCAAGAGATACTAACCCTAATCAAACTTCTGGTTATCAAGGTATCCCCGCCATTGATTTTAATAAGATTAGGATTGGTGCGAAAACCCTTGATGATGCCATTCTTAAATTAGGTGATTTAAAGAAAGCTAATCCAAAATTAGCAGATAAAGGAACTATATTAAAAGCTATAACTAGTTATGATTTACAAACTATGAGAGAAGCATCTGATTTATTTTATAAAGTAAGTGGTATTTATTCTCGTATTATTAAATATATGGCTTTTATGTATCGCTATGATTGGATGATTACTCCTTTCGTTAATGATGAATCTGTTAAAAAAGAAAAATTATTAAAAGGTTTTCAAAATGCTTTAAATATATTAGATAATTTTGGAGTAAAGAAAGCTTTTGGAGAAATTGCTAAAGAAGTACTTTTACATGGAGCTTATTATGGTTATAAGGTAGATACAAAGGAAGGAATGTGTTTACAAGAACTTCCTGTAAATTATTGTAGAAGTAGATTTAATCAAGGCAAAAGACCGGCAGTTGAGTTCAATATGAAATTTTTTGATGAACAGTTTAGAGATGCCGCACAGAAGATGAAAGTATTAAAAATGTTTCCAGATGAATTTTCAAAAGGTTATATTTTATATAAGCAAAATAAATTACCTCCTGAATTCATGGGTGATACAAGTGGTTAGTATTTATTAGATCCAAATAAGACTGTTAAATTTAATATTGCGGGAGACGATTATCCTCCATTTATAGCAGTCATTCCTTTATTAATTGATTTGGATGAAGCACAGGCATTAGACAGAAAGAAAACTTTACAAAGATTATTAAAGATAGTAATTCAGAAGATGCCGTTAGATAAAAATGGTGAATTAATATTTGATGTGGATGAAGCTCAACAGCTTCATAATAATGCTGTTCAGATGTTAAGTAGAGCAATTGGTGTGGATGTCTTAACTACATTTGCAGATGTTGATGTAGCTAGTATGACCGAAAATCAGGCATCTGCGCAGACAGATGATTTAGCAAGAGTTGAAAGACAAGTTTTTAATGAAGCTGGTTTATCTCAGATGCAATTTAATACTGATGGAAACATAGCATTAGAGAAGTCTATATTAAATGATGAATCAAGTATTTATAATATGATTCTTCAGTTTGAGCAATTTTTAAATGAGCTTATTGAACCATGTAATATGGGTAAGAAAGCTCAATTTAAAGCACAGATATTAAGCACTACAATTTATAATTATAAAGAGTTATCTAAATTATATAAAGAACAAATGCAAATTGGTTTCTCAAAGATGTTACCTCAAATTGCACTTGGTCAATCACAAAGTAGTATTCTTGCTAATGCATACTTTGAAAATGATATACTTGATCTGGTTAATGTATTTATACCTCCTTTAATGAGTTCTACTATGAATGAAAATATTCTTAATAGAGTTAAAGGCGGGAACCCAGGCACTGGGAGTCCATCAACTAACCCTGGTAAGGAACAGGAAGGCGCCGGCCGCAAGGAATTACCAGATGATCAAAAGTCAACAAAGACTATTCAAAATAGAGAGAGCATGAATTAAGGAGGATATAGTAATGGCACGAATGAGTGTTGCAACGATAGATTCTCCGGAGTTTATTAATATTACTTCTATTAATCCTCTTGTTTCTAAATGTGAGATAAAAGTTCTTTATGTTGGAGAGAATAGAAATAGAAGTTTTATTTCAAAAGAAGTAGCTACTGAAATGGCGCAGACTTTACCTGGATGTCCTATTGTTGGCTACTATATTGAAAATAAAGAAGACTTTGGAGATCATGGTGACCAAATGATTATTGATGGTGAGGGTATTAAATTTAATAAGCTCACTAAACCTTATGGATTTGTTGCTCCTGATAGTAAAATATAGTTCCAAAAGTTTGAAGATACTGATGAATTTGGAAATACTGTTATTAGAGATTATTTAATGACAGAAGGGTATATTTAGACTGGACAGTTTGAAGAGTGTCAGAGAGTTGTCGATAAAGGAAATCCGCAATCTATGGAACTTGATGAAAAAACTTTAAAGGGTCATTGGTCAACTGATAATAATCGTGGCATTGATTTTTTCATTATAAATGACGCGATATTTTCTAAGTTATGTATTTTAGGAGAGGACGTTGAACCTTGTTTTGAAGGTGCTTCAGTTTCTGCTCCTCAAGTAAGTTCTCATTTTAGTATGGATAATGAATTTACAGCTACTTTATCATCAATGATAAAAGAATTAAAAGAACTTACTTTTGCATTACAAAATAAAGGAGGAAATTCAATGGACGGTATGGAGAACACAACACCAGTAGTTGAAGAACAAGCTATTGAAGTACCTGCCGCAGAAGAAGTTGCTACAGAAAATTTTTCTGCTGAAGAGGACAAAGTAAGTTCAGAAACTATAGTTGAAAATCAAAATACAGTAGAAGAGTTCGAAAAGAAAGAAGAACCTGAAGAGGAAAAGAAAGAAGAGTCTGAAGAGAAAGAAAAAGAAGAAGATGATGAAGAGGAAAAAGAGCCTAAGAAAAATCATTCTTTAGAAGATGAATTTGCTTTAGTAAAAGAAGAACTTGACGAACTCAAGAATCAGTATTCACTTTTACAGAAAGAAAATGAAGAACTTATTAAGTTTAAGAACTCTGTAGAAGATGAAAAGAAAGATGCTCTTATAAATTCTTTCTATATGCTTTCTGATGAAGACAAGAAAGAAGTTATTGAGAATAAATCTAAATATTCTTTAGATGATATTGAAGCTAAACTTTCTGTTATTTGCGTAAGAAAGAGAGTTAATTTCAATAATGAAGAAGTAAAAACAGAAGAACAGCCTGCTCTTATTTACAATTTTAATGCGGCAGAAGAAGTTGATGCACTTCCTGCATGGTTAAAGGCTGTTGAAGCTAAACGAAACAATAATAATTAAGGAGGAATATACAATGGCATTTACAAGAGTCGGATATGGTCAAGTAGAGCCTAATCAACTTTCTGCTCAGAAAACTGGCCAGATTTATGCTAGTCTCCCTCTTGATCCTACTGTTAACGTACTTCAGAATGGTGAATTCATGTATTATGATTATGCCACTGGTAAAGTAACAGCAGATGATTCAACAGGTGTGGCAGAGCCTATGCTCGTATTCAATGAAATAAAACTTTATGAACCTTTCTGGAGACGTTCTTATAAAGATTTTGCAATGATTAGAGTTGGTGACAATTATGTTACTTCTGATCTTGCAGTTAATGGACCTATCGAAGGAAAATATGGTGATGGCGCTTTAACAACAGGCGTTGTTCCTACAGCAAATTACATGGATGATCAGACACCTCCAGTACAGCAAACACTCACCGGTCATACTGAGTATCCTTATCGAATGGATGGTATCGCACCTCGTCTTTTCAAGACAAATGTAGGTGATATTTATACTACTAATATGGTTAAAGCTGGTGCTAATGTAACTTATGCTGTTGGTGCATTACTTGTACCTGTTAAAAATACAACTTCAAAGACACTTGTTCTTGAAGAGTTCGTACCTGCTCAGACAGGCGATAAGCCTACTGGTATGGCATGGGTTGTTGTTAAAGTTTACACAATGCCTGATGGTCAAGATGCTGTTAAGCTTCAGAGAGTACAATAATTAATAGGAGGATAAGAAAATGGCTTTAGAATTTAAAGATGTATTAGCATTAGCTAAAACCGTAGCCAAGGCTAATTCTTCTGCTCCTACTGCGTACAGCTTTGGAGATAAGAAATATAGCTATAATGAGTTACAGGAAACTTTAAGAGATGAGTTCAAGGAAATCGCTGGAACTTATTCACTTTATAGAGAAAATAAGAATACTGTATTTGCTCTTTTAGAGCAGACAATTGACGATGTATTACCCGCAAGAGTTCTTGAACAATATGGTCAGTTCGCTGAAATCAAGACTTTCGCACAGGGTGACAAGCCTATCTTCACACAGAAGATAACAACCGCTTCAAGAAGACGTGCAAGACAGTTTATCGGAAAAGTTGGTCTTGCTGGTTTATACGAAGTATTCAAGCTTGATGGAACTAGCTACGAAGTAACAACCAATGCAATTGGTGGTGCTGCGCAGATCGGTTTTGAAGAGTGGATGGATGGTCGTGTAGATTTCGCAGACGTTCTTGATATAGTAATGGAAGGTCTTGATTCTTGCATCTATGTTGAGATTGAGAAGCAGTTATTAGGTGCTGTAGGTATTATGCAGGCAGCAAATAAGAGATCTGTAGCTGGTTGGAGTGAGACCGATATGGACGCTTTAATCTCCATCGCTGATTCTTATGGAAAATCTGCTATTTACTGTACATATGAATTTGCAGCAACTATGGTTCCTGCTCAGGGCTGGGTTTCTGATGAAATGAGAAATCAGAAGTGGAATAATGGTTATATCGCTAACTATAAGGGTCATACAGTAATTGTTCTTCCTCAGTCATATGAAGATGAAACAAATAAGGTAAAGGTTATCGATCCTAGTTTCGCATACATTATTCCTGTTGGTGCTGAAAAACCTGTTAAGATTGCATTAGAAGGACAGACAATCGTTGATGAATACACCAATTATGATAGATCAAGAGAAGTACAGATCTATAAGAAGATCGGTGTAAGAGCTATCTTTTCTAACGCTATCTGTGTATATCAGAACACAACATTAAAACGTGGTATTTGATAATTAATTGCTTTAAAATAAAATATGGGGAAGATGGATCAATCTTCCCCAATATTTTTATATAAGAGGTAAAAGGAGATAAGTTTATGAAAGATATAAATAGTGGTTTAATTTCCGTTAAAAATAGAAATAATGGAACAACAGTTTATAAAATCCCAGATAAAAATATAGTAAGAACTTTTGCTCCAGGTGAAACAAAGCAGATTTCTTTAGATGAATTAAAAGAACTTCAGTGGATTCCTGGCGGTGAATATTTACTTAAAAATCTTTTAATTGTTGATAATAAGGTAGCATTAGATGCTCTTAATATGAAAGTAGAACCAGAATATTTCTATACTGAAGATGATATTAGAAAACTTCTCACAGGTATGGATAATATGGATGAATTTCTTGATTTTCTTGATTTTGCAACTGAAGGTGCTATTGATATAGCAAAAGATATTGCTGTAAAGGAAAGAATTCCCGATTCAAGAAAGAGAGAGGCTCTTTCAGCAAAAACTGGTTTTAATATAGATAGTGCAATAAATATGGACAAACTCTTTGAAGAAGAAGAGAATAAGCCTGAGCCAGAAAAGAAGGAACGCAGAGTAAAGGTGGCAGATGCTAAAGAAGAAGAAGCTCCTAAGAGAAGAGTTGCTATTTCTGAAAAAAGTGCGGAAACCGCATCTAAGTATAAAATAATTTCTAAATAATATTAGAAGAAAGTGAGGTGCCGAATGAGTAGAATAAAAGCTCCCACCTCATTTGTAACCATATATGATAGTTTCTTTGCAAGAGTAACTGATGATATGTATATGGAGATAACTGAACTTGAAACGTTAGAAATGTTACAAGACCTTTTATTAAATGCTATTTCTAGATTTGAATTTCCTAGAGTAGATATATTCGATTATGAAGAAGGTCATTAGGAAGATATGGGTACTTATAAAGGCGTTGAAAGTGAAAATAAAAAAGTGCCAGCTACCGGATAGGTAGGTGGCTTTTTTAATTATCTTCTGACTGATGAAGAAATTAATATTCTTGCTTTAAATATGGTTATAGAATGGTTAGGACAGCAATTAGATACTACTGAAAATTCAAGAATGAAATATAGTGGTTCTGATTTTAAATTTACTTCTCAAGCTAATCATATGGCTAAATTAAAAGTTCTTATAGATGCACATAAACAAGATTGTGTTCATTTACAGAGAATTTACAAGAGAAGAGTATTTACTGAAAATGGTGCCCAATCCACCATGGGTCAGATTGTCTCTCGCCCTGATTATGGAGTAGACAAAATTAATAGAATAGGTTGGTATTCTAAACGTGGTATTAAAATATGATTTAGAATTTGATAATGATACTATAAAGAAAAGTCTTGATAGAATCACAAATCAAATTTTTAAATTATTACCAAGTAGAGAAGAAGGCGGCGATTGGTTAACGCCACTTCAAAACTTGATATATGAAATTATTGGTATGAAAGCACTTTGGGTCGATCAAACAAATTTGTTTTCTTTATTATGTAAATTAGAAGCCTTATTAACATTAACAGATGAAAATGATTTTCTTATTTTTAGAAAACTTATTTTTGAATGTTTAGGGCTTGTAACTCAAATAAAAAAATGTCTGGATTAAGTAATATGTTATTAAGAGCCGGTTATAAAGGTTATGACAGGGCGGATGATCGTAACGTCACTGGTAAGTTTAAATCTTTTTTAGCTGCTTTAAAAAATTCATACCAAGCGGAATGGATTACCTTAAATAAAGGTGAAGAAAATGAACAAAGATAGAGATGTTTAATAAATCCTTCCCGCTTAACAGAGCAATTTGATAAAAAAGTTATTTCAATAGAGTTTGAATCTGGGTTAGAAGAAGGTTCAGTATTTTATTAGGATAGAACCAACAGATATTGGATTGTTAATCTTCAACAGCATACAGAGGAAGCTTACTTTAGAGGTACTATAACAAGAGCTGATGGCATTATAGAAGTTGATGACCATCCATATTGGGTTAGTGTGCGCGGACCTGTTGAAACTGAGACGATATAGAATCAGAAGCATGGTATTACATAGAATGATCTTAATTACTCTATGGTAATTCAAATTGCTAAGGATAGTAGGACAGTACCTTATTTTTCAAGGCATAAAGTTATTAAAATGAGATTATCTTATCCTGATGCGGAAACTGGAGAACCTTTAGAAGAATGGCATAATTAGAAAGTGGTTGCCACTGATAAATATTCTGAAGAGAAAGTTATGCAAGTATATCTTGATGAATAGTATGATAATGAGGCGGAAGATGCCATGATCCCAGAAGAGGAGACAGTACCTGATCTTATGGCTCCACATATCGAGGGTCCCGCAGATGCACATGTTTATGATGAAAATTTAGTCTTTTCTATTGTTGGTTTAAACAGTGGAGAATTTGTAGTTAACTCTGATAAAGTTAAAATTACAAAAATGACTGATACTTCATGTACTTTAGATATTTTAGCAGGAAAATCTTTCAGTTTTAATTTGTCTTATAAGACGCAGGATGGAACTACAGTTGATAAAGTAATAACTGTAAAATCATTTTAATTAAAGGAGATACAAGGAGGGATAATATGAGAGGTTCAAGAATGAATGGTTATCAAGGAGAATTCCAATCTTCTTTTCTCTCTTGTGAAAAAGATACAGAGACGATTATAAAGAAGTTATTTGTTGAAAGTCGTCCTTATAGTGATTTATTAAAAAGATTGCTTTTGATAAATACTAAAGATTGCCTATATGATATGACTAATCCTAAATATATAGATATTATAAAAAATACTTCGGTGCAAGATTTACATGATAAAGGTTATGTTAGACTTAGCCCTAAAATTTTATTGGGTGAAAATGAAGAAGTTAAATCTTATATAAGAATTTCTTATGACCATTTTACTCCTTCAAGAAATTTACAATTTAGAGATTGTATTGTAGAGATAGATATAATTTGTCATCCTGAATATTGGGATTTGGGCAATTATAGACAAAGGCCTATAAAGATTGCGGGATTTATTGATGGTATTTTAAATAATAGTAAATTATCTGGAATAGGTACTCTTCAATTTGCGGGATGCAATGAAATCATATTAGATGAAAATTTAGCTGGCTATTGTTTAATGTATACAGCTACTCATGGTAGTGATGATATAATTGAGGAGGAGTAATTTATGGAGGTCGATGAATTATTATTACAAACTGGTGCGGATATACCTTTTGCCCAGGCGCGGTTAACAATTCATCAACCACTTTTGAAAGAAATTGCTTTTATGGGGGAGAGTAATTTTCATATAGGTAGTCAATTTTTGTTGTTTGATAAAAATAATTTATCTGACAAGGACAAGGTTGGTTTAGAAAATCAAAGCAATTTTAATATATTTATGTCAGTAATGCATAGTCATGAAAAGGCTATACATAAGACATGCGCTTTGATGATTTTAGCTTTACTTTTTCCAGAAGCTAAAATGAAAGTTGAAGCAGATAAAATACTTCTTCAACTAGAACAATTTTCATCAAGTATAAATGAACAAAATTTTGTGGATTTCCAAAGTATTATAAAGCAAATATTTTGTTTAGGAGATAAAGGAGATTCTAGTAATTATGATCCCGCGGATGCGCTTGCCGCACGAATAGCTAATAAGATAAAAAAAGGTAAAGAAAAGTTAGCAGAAAAAAAAGGTATTGATATTACCAAAATTTCTATTTATAGTAAATATATAAGTATATTAGCGGTGGGATTAAATAAAGATAAAAATGAATTATCTAATTATACTGTTTATCAGTTAATGGATGAATTCGAGAGATTTCAACGTTATCAAAGTTTTGATATTTATATTAAGGCAAAGATGGCTGGAGCTCAAGACTTAGAAGAAGTAGATAATTGGATGGGTGATTTACATTCTTAACCAATTTAGCTAAATTTATTAAGGAGGAAAAAATAATGAAGTTTGGTGTTAGAGAAATCGTTGACGTTGTCTTCAAGGCAGCGGATAATATGAGAATCGGAAACAAAACTTTCAAAAAGTATCAACCTGTATTTATGATTGATACAGCTACAACTTCCTCACTTGAACAAGCAACAACTACCGTATATGCACAAGGTGGTAAAGGTTATAGCCGTTTAATCGCTTGGGAAGGTGAGAAAACAATGACCTTCACTGTTACTGATGCTCTTATGTCTCCTATGGGACTTGCAGTTTTAACAGGCGCTGGTCTTATTAATCCTGACAAGACAAATCAGGCTCATGTACATACAACATTAAATGTAGTTACTAATGCAAGTGGTGAAGCTACTGTTTCTGTAGATGATCTTAATGAAGAATATGGATTAAATGCAGAAGATTATGTAATCTGCAATGCAATAGAAAAGTATGCTACAGAACTTGATGGATCTGGTGCTGGTATTGAATGGTTTGATAAAGTTTCTATAAAGGATGCTACTGGGGATTATGTTCACATTAGTAAAGCACAGGGTGAAACTCCTAATGCTACATTTGTTATTAATGGAGCTGCAAATACCACTGTTCAGCTTGACTTCTATGTAATTATGAATAATAGTGTAACAGAAGTTCAGATTGAGCCAGGTAGCTTTGGTGGATATTTCTATGTAGAAGCTCAGACATTATTCAGACGTGAAGATACCGGTAAGGATATGGCTGCAGAACTTATTATTCCTAAAGCTAAGGTACAGTCAGCGTTTACATTTACAATGGCTGCATCTGGAGATCCTTCTACATTTGATTTCGTTATGGATGCTATGCCTGGTTACACAAGATTTGATTCTACTAAGAAACAAATGTGTGTAATTCAGATCGTAGGTGATGACAAGAAAGCTGTTAATGATGTTGGTGCTCATACACATGAGACTCAAACAGAAATAGATTCACCTTCTTGGGAGGAATCTCCTGAACCTACAACTTATACAGTTACACAGAACCTTACAAATGTAACAAGTTCTTTCTCAGGCAATTCAGTTAATGCAGGTGCTGCCTTTACTGCAACACTTACTGCTGAGACAGGATATACAATGGATGCAGTTACAGTAACAATGGGCGGAACTGATATATCAAGCACCGCTTGGGACGAAACTGCAAGTAAAGTTACTATCGCAGAAGCAACAGGTAATATAGTTATTACCGCAGCTGCTACTGAGGAATAATTATAAAAAATATGATGCGGGAGGCGGAAGTCTCCCGCATTTTTTGTTTATATGAAAAGAGGTGAGATTCATGGACCTTGTTATTGATATATATTCAATAGATGCAAATTCAATAAATATAAATGATGTAACTTTAAAAGAATTAATGAATAGATTAGAAAATAATATAGCAGAAGAATCAATTCCTTTTTTAAAAATGGATTGGCAATATTTAAGAATTGCCGCTGCTAATTTTTTAGGAGGAGAAAGAAGATTAGATAATTTAAATAAAGTAAATGATTTTTCTAAATTAAAAAGAATGTTATATAATACTGATCCAGAAAAAGGAACTGTTTTTTCTAAATATGCTAATATAAGGCAAAAAACTGATGAGCAAATAATTTTACAATCAAAATATTTATTAGCGAGAGAATTTGAAAAATATTTAGATTCATATAGAGGCAAACAGAAGGCTCGAAAAATGGTATTAGTACATGAAGATAATGAAAATAAACAAATAAGAAGTTATCAAATTGATTTTCCAGATATAGTATTATATGCTGATAAATCAGGGAATATTAGTACAGCTGGATTATTAGCTAAATTAGAATCTGAAAAAGATAGCTATATTTTAGAATCTAATACAGAAAATAAAAAGCAAGAAGATCTTGTTGCTGCAGGTAATGATGCTTATTTTGAAGTTAAAGATAGATTACATAATTTTTATAAAAAATATGGTAAACAAGCAGGTATTCCAGAAGGTATAGGTATTTTAATGTAGAAAATAGGAAAAAATTAGCACACAGCAAGAGTATTAAATAAAGGAGATCAAAAAGAAGCTTATGTTGCATTTATAATGTCTAATGAAGATCCTTATAAAATTCCTATTCGTACTAGAAATAGTAATATGCATAAATTTATTCAATATTATTATAATAATTATTTATCTAAAATTACTAATTTAGCTGCAATAATTGAAGAAGATGTTGTTACTAAAGATAAAGAGCTAGGCGTTAAAGGAGCGGGGGCAAATTTGCCGAGCTTAATTCAATATGAAAAAGTGGCTGCTTAGATTTTATCTCAAGAGCAACCATTATCTAGAGAAGAATTAGAATTCGCTTTAAGAAATGATAAAACTTTAGGTAAGGATGTAGAAAGAAATATAGAATTTGATATAAAAGGAACAAGTTTAAAAATAGTAGCTCAAGAATTATTTAAAGAATTAAAAGCAAGAAAAAAAATTTGACATATTAAAAAAAATATGTTATAATATAAAAAAGGAAATAAAAGGAGGATATTGCTATGCAATATAAAGATTTGGGTTTAAAAATAAATAATGATATAATATCTTTTAAATTTGGAGATAAAGAAATTAAAGTAAAGAAATATCTCCCTGTAGAAGATAAATATGATATTGCCATGATTACGCTTCAGAAATCTGCGGAAAATGGTATATTTAACCCTATTAAACTTGATATATTTTATCATCTTAATTTAATTTATGCTTATACTGATCTTGAGTTTTCTGCGGAAGATAGAGAGGATGAATTAAAACTTTTTGATGAGTTAGAAAGTTCCGGTTTTATGGATGAATTTTTAAAAGTTATTGATGAAAATGAATATAAGAGTATTCTCGAAAATATAGGGGACCTTGAATGGTCTTTAACCGATTATAATAAATCAGCGGCTTCAGTCTTTAAGAGCTTTATTGAAGATCTTCCTGCAAATGCGGAGGCCGCGCAGGCAATAGTTGATAATTTCAATCCTGAAAAGTATCAAGCTGTTGTTGATTTTGCAAAAGCAGCCAACGGAAATCGTCCTATTTGATAAGGTCAAAATGAATTAATAGATAAACCCTCGTTATTATATAATATAACGAGGGTTTATTTTTGTTTTGAAGAAAACAATAGGAGGTATAAGGATTATGGCAGGAAAAAATCGTATAGATTTTCAACTTGGTTTTACAGTTGACAAATCTGGATTAGAGCAGATGCAATCTCTTTTCCAACAAATTGCCAATAAAGCAAAAGAGCCTGGTAATCAATTAAATACAGGTTTACAACAGGCAGCTAAAACTGCTACTACCCTTGATGGAATATTAGAAAAGACTTTTAATACCGAACTTGGTAGTTTAAATGTAACAAAATTTAATCAAGAAATGTCTAAAGCTGGTTTGACATTAAAAGGAGTTAAATCAGACCTTTCTAATGCGGGAAATCAAGGAGCTACCGCATTTAATAGATTATCTCAAGCTATATTGGGAACAAATTTACAATTAAAGCAATCTAATCAAACATTAGATAAAATGTTCGTTACATTAAAGAATACTATTAGATATGGTATATCAAGTAGTTTATTTAATAATGTAGTAGGGGCAATAGAGAAAGCATATAGTTATAGTAGAGATTTAAATACATCATTAAATGATATTAGAATAGTAACAGATAAATCTGCGGAAAGCATGGCTAAGTTTGCGGAGGAGGCGAATAGTGCCGCTAAGGGTCTCGGTGCAAGTACTTTAGACTATACTAATGCTTCTTTGATTTACTATCAACAGGGTCTTGCTGATGCGGAGGTTCAAGCAAGAACTGAAACAACATTAAAGGCAGCAAACATTACAAGTCAGTCTGCAGCTGAGGTATCTGAACAGCTCACCGCTGTGTAGAATGGTTATAAAGTAAGTGCGGAAGAGACTGAGCTTTATGTTGATAAACTTGCGGCTGTGGCAGCAACAACCGCCGCAGATTTGGAAGAATTATCAACTGGTATGTCAAAGGTAGCATCTGCCGCGAACGCAATGGGTGTTGATTTTGATGACTTAAATGCTCAGATTGCTACTATTGTTTCTGTAACTAAACAGGCTCCTGAATCAGTTGGTACTGCATTAAAGACTATCTATGCTCGTTTAGGCGATTTAAAAGTTGATGGTATAGATGAGTTTGGCGTAAAACTTGGTGAAGTATCTAGTCAGTTACAGACTATGGGCATTCAAATACTTGATCAAAATGGAAATATGAGAGATATGACCTCTATTATGACAGAGGTTGCAGATAAATGGAATACATGGACTGAAGCTCAAAGACAAGCTGCAGCAGTTGCTATGGCTGGTAAGAGACAGTATAATAACTTAGTTGCTTTATTTGATAACTGGGATATGTATTCAGATGCTTTAGAAACTTCAGCAGATGCTATGGGAACATTACAGCATCAACAAGATATTTATATGGAGTCTACTGAAGCTAAATTACAGAAATTAAAGACTACATGGCAAGAGTTATATGGTGATTTAATAGATACTGATGAACTTAATGGCGGAATTGAAGCTATTACTAATTTAGTAAAAGTACTTGATAATTTTGTTGCTTCTTTTGGTGGTGGTCTTAAGAGTATCGCTGGATTTGGTGCTATTCTTGCTAATATATTTAATAAGCAAATTTCTGAATCTATTATACAAGCTAATCAAAGAGCAGAAGTATTTAAGCAGAATTTAAATGCTCTACAAGCAAAAAAAGATATGATTGATCTTGGGAAAATGGATTCTTCTGGAAGCACTATGAGAGATCAAGCATCTGCTGAAAATACTAAGATTCAATTAGAATATGCAAAGCAAATATATGATGTTCGTGTAGGATTAAATTCTGAAGAATATAATAATTTAACTTTAATGCAACAAGAACTTGGTCAATTAGTTGAACAAGTAAGATATTCTGAATTAGCTACTGCAAATAAAGAGAAGTCTATTTTAGGAGAAGAAAAAACTCTTAGCTTATTGACTGAAGAACAAAATATAGTTCAAAATCTTTTAGATGAAACAGCAGAACAATATAATATTCAATTAAAACAAGTATCCAAACAAGAAGAATTAGTAAATAAGTTAGATGAACAAGTTCAAAGATCAATTGATTTAAAAGAGAATACGCAAGCATAGGGCGGATATAAAACTCAAATTTTAAAGATAGCAGAGCAAATTGGTGATGAAGAATAGAAGGCTGTTTCTAATATATTAAATGGTGTTAAAGCTGGTCAAATAAATAAAGATATAAAAGAGAAAATTTTAACTGCTTGTAGTAAACAATATGAAAAAGAATCTGAAATTCTTACTAAAATAGAAGCTGAAATGGAGGCTGAACAAAGAGTTTTAGATGTAAGAGAACAAAATGCTCAATTAAAAGATAAAGAGATTAATTTACAACAAGAATTAAATAATAAAATAGAACAAGCTGGAAAAAATGAGAAAATTACGCAAGTAATAGTTGGTATTACCTCTGCTCTTGGTAATATGGCAATGGCTTGGAGTTCTATTAATTCTTTAATAGCTACATAGGAAGATGAATCGGCTTCTTTTGGTGATAAGTTAACTCAAAGTTTAATGACTTTAGGTTTTACATTACCTATGATAATATCTTCTTTTTCTAAATTAAGAGAAACTATGAAATTAAATTCTGTTTTTGAAGTTTTAAAGACAAAAATAGAAGGTGTAATTTTAGCAAAAGAAGCTTCAGCTTTAGCAGAGAAGAAAGAAACTTTAGAAATAGAGAAAAATACTGCATAGCAAGCATATAATGAAGCAGCGGAACAAGGTCGCGCAGACGCTGCAATTTTAGAAGAAGCAGCTATTGAAAAAACAACAGCTGCAAATGCTGCTAATACAGCATCTTTAGAAGCAGATGCTGCTGTAAAAGAGAAAAATATTGCTATAACTAAACTTTAGAATAATACTTTATTAGCAAGTCCATTATTTTAGTTTGTAGGCATTGTGGGTGGAATTATAACAGCTCTTGTTGCGTATAATGAGCATTTAAAAAAAGTAAGAGAAGAACAAATTAAAAATAATCAAGAAGAAATTGATGTTATTAAAAGTAAACAAGAAGAAATTAAAGTTAATAATGAATTAGTTGATTCTTATATGAAATTATATAAAACTTATGAAGAAACAGGAAATAATAAAGAAGAATTATATAATAAAAGTTTAGAATTAATTGATTTATATAACATTGAAAATGGTAGAATTTTAGCTTTAAGTGGAAATTATAAAGAATTAGCTCAAAGAATAAGAGAAGCTAGTAAAGAAAGTTTAGAATCAGATATAAATAGTGCAAAAGTAGCAGCAGGAGATATTGCTGAAAATATTGTTCTAAAAGATGTTAATAATAAAAGTACTCCAGGACATGAAGTAGAAAATGATTTAGTAATGGGATATACTGGAGATTTTGATAATATATATAGAGAAAGCGCTGAAAAAATATTTAAAGATAATGCTCATGCAATTTTTTCTGATGGTGGAGCTTCTTTACAGTTATCTTATAATAAAGATGATTTTAAAGATATATATACTTATACTCAAGATATTACTAATGCAATAGAATATTTAGAAGCTAGATATACTAAAGCAGAATTATCTGGAAGTTCATTTTATAAGACTTTAAAAGAACAACAAAAAAGTTTTTCAGAAGATATTGATGAATTAGAAAATCAAGTAGATCTTATTTATTCTAAATCTGTAGATAAGGCTTTTTCTGGTATAGATTTTAATGAATTAAAAAATAATTCAAAGGACACTTTTGTTGATTTTGAAAAATTATATGATAAAGTTAAAGAAATTAGAAATGAATTAAGTGGAGAAATACCTGAAGATAGTATTGATAAATATATTAATAAAGTATTATCAAGCTATGAACAAATACCTGCTGATTTTACTTCAAAGTTAGATATTATAAATAAATTTTTAGAGTCAAATCCTTTAGATGTAGAAATTGAAATAAATGAAAAAGAGTTAGTTAAAGAAATAGATAAATTAAATGATAAACAATTAGCATATTTAGCTGTTCATTTAGATTCTGCTATTTTAGATGGCGATTTAAAAAAATAGGTAAAAGATAATGAACCTATTTTAACTTTTTATGAAAAAGCAGAAACTTCTAATAATATGCGAGATTTATTATCTGGTTATAAGGATAAAGAAGGTTTTGATACTGAAAAGAAAGATATCTTTTTTGGTAATGAAGAAAATGTTCAAAATTTAGGTGTTTCACAAGAGCAGTTTGATATTTTAGATCAAGGTCAACAATTACAAGTATTGACAGAAAAATAGATTGAAAATACAAGAGCAACCGAAGATGCTAGAAAAGAAGCTGTAGATTCTACAGAAAAAAGAATAGAAGCTCTCCAAGATGAAGGCGGCGCTTACTATGAAGCGAGTAAAGCGCTTCAAGATTAGAAACAAAATTATGACGTTTCAGATACAATAGAAGAACAAATTGAAAAATCTGAAGAATTAAAAGGAAAATCTGAAGAATTAAAAGATGCTCTTATAGCATATTCTCAAGGTGTCGCAACTGAAACACAAAAGGGTTTAGTTGATAGTTATAGAGAGTTAATAAGTGCTAATGGAGAATTAACAAAAGCTAATGATGAATTAGCTAAATCATATGGAAGAAATCTCTCTTATGGTAAAGAATTAGAAGATAGTTTTGATGAAGCAAATAAAGAATTAAATACTCAAGAATCTTTATTAGAAGAGGCAAAAAGTAGTGCTTTAAGTTATAAAGAGTCTATTGAATTATTAAGTAAAGCTACTGCAAATCATAATGCTATTTTAGATGAAGTACAATCTAAATACAAAACTTTAATAGGTATTGTTGATGATTATAATGAAACTGGGAAATAGACATTAGATAACGTTCAAGCCTTAATGGAAATGAGCGATCAGTATGTTGCTCAATTAGAATTTGAAGGTAATACTTTATCTTTAAATGAAGAAGGTTTTAAAGCATTAACATTAGCTAAAATTGATGATTTAGTGGCAACTGAAAATTCAGCTTATGAACAAAAAGTTTTGGAATTAGCTCAAATTGCAGAATCTAATTCTACCGATGCAGCAGCACAAAAAACAGCTTTATTTACTCAGATGCTTCAAACATTGGGTCTTGTTTCTAGAGAAACTGCTAATGATATAATAAATTTAGATGCAGCAATAAAATTAATTGGAAAAGAAGGTTCTGATGAAACTAAAGCGGCATTAGATCAAGCTACTAAAGCACATGAAAATAGATTAAAAGCATTAGAGGATTTACGAAATCAAATTAACTCAAGTTCTGGCTCTGGCGGTTTACGTAAAGTAATGGGGGCAGGAGAAAAGAAATCTGGTTCTAGTAGTGGAAAAGATAAGCAGCAAGATCAAAAAGAATAGGATGATGAATTTGACCGTTATTGGCAGATTAAGAAAGCCATTGATATGGTTGATAAAGCCATCTCCCGCCTTGATAAAGATCAAGAAAACCTCCATGGTAAAGAGCTTATTGCATCATTAAAACAAGAAAATCAACTCCTTCAAGAGCAAGCTAAAAATTATGAGACATTGTACGAAATGCAGAAACAGGAAGCGGAAGAGCTTCGCGCACAGCTCAGTACAATGGGACTTGCCTTTGACGCAAATGGCGCTATAACAAACTATGCGGCAGCCACTAGTGCAGCACTCGCGCAATATGCACAGGCAGTAGAGCAATATAATGCAGGACTCATAGATGAGACCACTTTTAAAGTTTTTGAAAAATCTTATGAAAACTTTAAGAAGTTGTTAGAAAGATATGATGCATTATATTATACTGAGATGCAGGATACTCAAGATAAACTTGATGAAATGCGTCGTAAACAGTTAGAAAATAACCTTAAAGCATGGGAAGTTGAGATTCAGTTAAGGTTAGACACTACCAAGGCCCAGCGCGAATAGAATGATTTCTTAAAAGATATTAAACAAGATTTTAGAAAAGTATAGACTGATCTTACTATTGATTCTTCTTTTGATAGAGATAACTTTAAAGAGTATATGAAAGATGTTGACACCACATTAAAAGCAATTAAGGATGTAGAAGCTGAAATTGATAAAATGATGAATGGTGGAGAGTCTGATATGTTTGAAAGTGTATCTCAGGCTCAAGAGAAACTGAAAGAATTACAAGAGCAGTTATTAGAGCAAGGTAAAGCATTATATGAATTATATAAAGCCTTATAGCAAAATTATATTGATGGAATGGATCAAGTTAAAGATAAGTTTGATGAACTTATGAAGAGATATAAGCATCTTGATAATGAACTTAAATTCCAGAAAGAACTTGTTGAATTAATATATGGTGATAAGGCATATGATTTAATGGATAAATATTATGAGACTCAAGAACATAATATAGAAGCTCAAATTGATTCTTTAAGACAGCAATCTGATTTTTGGCAAGAGCAATTTAATGAATCATATGAATTGGCTAAGAGAACCGGTGCAGACGTTAATCTTGATGATTGGACTACATGGACTGAAGATATGAAGAAAGCCTATGATAATATGATTCAATCTCAAGAAGATTTAAATGATTTAGTTCTTGAGGGTGTTAAGATACTTCAGGATAAATACCTTAATTCCATTAATAAAATAATGGATGCTATGGATGAAGGTGTTTGGGGCAAGGGCGGATTTGATGAAATGAAATCTAATTAGGATTTCATGCAAAAGAAAGCTGATGAATTTCTTGATGATGTTCAAGGTATGTATAAGATTCAATCTTTTGCTAGTAAAATAGATGCCGATATTGCTAAAACTGCAAATGTTAAAAATCAACAGAAATTATTGAATTTTAGAGAGCAAGAAATAGACGCCTTAAGAGAGAAAGAAAATTTAACGCAGGCTGATTTAGATCTTGCGGAAGCCCGCTATCAAATAGCATTAAAAGAAATTGCCCTTGAAGAAGCTCAGAATAATAAAACGTCAATGAAGTTGACAAGAAATGAACAGGGTAATTAGTCTTATCAATATGTCGCTGATGAAGATGATGTAGCTGCAAAAGAACAAGATTTAGTAGACTCTTATGGTAATTTATATGAGTTAGCTAATAACTCCTATGAACATAGTATGGAATTAGTTATGGAACTCTAGGAAGAAATGCAAGAAAAAATGGCAGAAGTAGCTAATGATACTACATTATCAGAAGAAGCAAAGAATCAAAAATTACTTGAAATACAAGAACAATATAGACCTTTAATGGAGGCTGCTGCAACGAATGCAGAAATCTATAAACAAGAGGCTATTGTTGCTACAAGCGCAATTTTTGGTAAGAGTTGTGAATTAGACTTAAGTAATTATGAGCATTTAACATCTGAGCAAAAGAGACTTGTCGATGAATACAAAGAAGCTGCGGCAGGGGACTATGAGCAACTTCGTACAGGTATTATTGAAGGATATTATCCTGCTTTAGCGGAAGCTTCAGAAACTACTTTTAGCAATACTAATATAAATTCTCAAACAACTGCGGCAAATGTAATTAAAAGATAGGTTACTGATCCAGATAGCGTTCAAGCTGAAATAACTAAAGCTATAAAAAATATTAGTAAAGCAACTGAAGATTATCAAAAACAACTTGATAAATTACAAGAAATAGCTGGTATAGATTTTAGTAAAATTGGTGACGCTATTGATGCAGTTGATCAAAAAATCAATGACATGAATGATGATACTAAGAATCTTACTGATGATTCTAGTAATTATCTTGATGAATTGAGAAAATTACTTGAAGAAGTTGCAGAAGCATAGAAAGAAGTATCTGAGAAAATTCAAAATGCTAAGCGGGATATGGATGACTATGCGCAGGCAACGAGAGAAGCCAAAGCAGCTGAACAGCAGTTAGGTAATCCTCCTTCTAGCCCTGGAGGCCCTACTTCTAATAATAACGGTAATGGTGACGATAAAGATAAGACTAAAAATGGTGAAGTGAGAAAGAATTGGAAAATTCAAGATAGAATGACAGGAACCATTTACGAAACAAAAACAAATGCAACTGAAGAAGAAGCAAATGATTGGTTTAGAGAGAGATCGAAAAATAGAGGAGATGGTAAGTAGCCTGAAATGGCGCAACCTTTCTTGTCTTCTTATCGCACTGGCGGTTATACAGGTGAGTAGGCTGATGATGGCGGACGTCTTGCAGTGCTTCATCAGAAAGAACTTGTTCTTAATGCTGATGATACAAAGAATTTCTTATCAGGTATTAATACTATAAGAGATTTAACTGCATTAAATGGTTCTATATCAAATGCTATTATAAGTGCAGTTGCGGGAATGGCTATGAACCTTGCGGGAGTCAATCCTGGAATTAGTGGTCAAGGATCTGGAACAGCAGCCGCCGCATCTAATACTTATAATATTACAGCAGAATTCCCTAACGCTTATAGTGCAGAAGAAATTAAACAAGCAATACTTGGTTTACCTAATTACGCATCACAATATGTTAATAGAAATGTAATTTAAAATGAAGGAGGAGCGAAAGCTCCTCCTTTCTTTTTTTGGTCTAAAAATTATAATAATATAAATATATTTTTTAAATACTTTATAAAGATATAAAAGGAGGGAGGAATAATATGGGTTTTACACAAGAGTTACAAGAAAGTATTATGTCAGCAATTCAAAGTGCTTCTAAAAAAGAAGTAATGAATTCTAATGCTACCTGTACATTACAATGCGAAGTTGTCGAAGTAACAGATCCGGGTAAAAATGAGTATAAAGTAAAAATTCAGAATAATATTATTACTGCTTATGGAACTCCATCTGTGACTTATAAGCCCGGAAATTTAGTCTAGGTATTATTCCCAAATGGTAATGATTAGTCAGATCAAGACGCCATTATAGTAGGCGCAGTGACATATTCTACTGAATTATATACAGAGAATGGTAATGATAGTTATATTAATATAAGTGAAAATTTAATAAATGGTTTGAATGAAATTGATTTATACACTTATAATTCAAGTGAACAATCAATAGAATTAACAAATGATAATTTTGGAAGTATATTTCTTGATTACTTAAAAGATTATCAAGTATGGAAATTATCTGCTAATATAAAAACAGATATTCAACCTATGGATCAACGTGCGGCAGGTGATTATGGTATTATTTTAAAATTGCCTATTTTAAAAGACAATGGTAATAATAATTTAAGCCATGATTAGTTTGATATAAAAATAAATGTAGATAATATTCAAGGAGATCCTTATAATTTATCTTCATATACAAATCAAGAAATTTATGTAGAGGTTCCCGCGGATTTAGTGTAGGATCCAACAGATGAAAATGGTAATAAGAGATATCCTATTTTTACTGCTTTTGTTACAGGGTTCGCTCAAAGCCCTCAAAGTGATAAAAAAGATATATTTTTAAAAGATTTTTCTTTTCAAGCGGTAGATGCTTATACAGAAAAAGTAAAATCTGGCTACTATCTTACTATTGTTTCAGATACTGGAAGATATTATGTAGGCTCCGAAGAGACAAAAACTCTTAGACCTGTTTTAAAAGTTAATGGAAAAAATAAAAAATTAAATGATTATGATTGCTATTGGTTTAGAGAAAATACTACGATTACTCCAGGAAATAGTAAATATTCTAGTTATGGAAAAAGTGGTTAGGAGTGTTTAAATGATTATAACTCTCTTGGAGAGAATGAAGATGGAACAGAATCTATTCAGTAGGTAACTGATAATTATGAATATAGTGTACCACAAGATAGTATATACACTTCTATGAAATTTAAATGCGTTTTAGTTGATAAAGAGGGCGCAGCAGTTGCAGAAGGATATATTGTTTTAACTAATAAATCAACAGATAGTGTTGAGTTTAATTTAAAAACTACAACAGGTTTTACTTCTTATACTAAGAATGTAGGTAATGTATCTTTAGTAGCAAGTATTAAACCTAATAATATAATTGTTAATGATTTAATATCTACTACATAGCAAAGATTTGATAAAAATGGTAATGCTATAGATACCGATTTTTATAATGTTGTAAGAAGTAATGATAAAAATGAAGATTAGATTGAATTTGAAATAAATTTTCCTTGTTCTTTTATAAATGAATAGAATACTATAAAGTGTTCTTTTTAGAGAGAATTTACTAAAAGTACAGGAGAAGTTAAAAAAGAGCTTATTGGAAGTTCAGAAATTCTTATTAATACTCAAGGTAATTACACTTACAGAGTGGTGATAGAAAATGGTAATTATTTATATAAGTATGATGGTAACGGTAATTCTCCTTTTGTAGCAGATTATAGTGGCCCTGTCTCTTCTCGTGTTAAAACCATACCTACTTTAAGTTAGAAAATATATAAAGCGGATGGTACTGAATTAACAGAAGATGAATATAAATATTGTAAATGCACATAGGTGGCTCCCGCAAATAGACAAGAGTAGAAAACTACTACCATGTTTGATTTTTATGATAATGATAAACAAAATGAAAGAGAAGGTTACTATCATATAAATAAAAATCAACTTGATTATAAAATTGCTAACCGTTATAATGATAAAACTTTTGTTAATGATATTACTTTAGTTATTGAATATAATGGAGCTACAATAGAAGAAACTACTGATATAAGATTTCTAAAAGAAGGCGAGTCTGGTACTAATGGTTCTAAATATACAGGACTTATATTATAGAATGGTTGTACTTATGGAGAATATGAAGGTTATCTCCATAAATTTCAATTAATTTATAATAATGGAGCAGATCCGGGTTAGTATTGGGTAAATAGAGCTAATGAAGAAGGATCCATTGAAAAATTTATAGAAACTGAATTTACTGTTCAGATTTATTGCAATGGAGAATCTATTAATGATGATGATAATAATAATAGTCATATACAAAATATAACTTAGTCTCTTTTTAATGAGCGTCAAGCCAATCCTATGATTGAAATTGATAATAATGGTAAAGTAACTATTAAAGAAGGCACGACTTAGGATGGCATAAAAGACACAATAAATATTATTCAAGCGAAAGTTGAAGTAGGACCTTCCGCAGGAGGAATTTCAAATCCGCAAGAAGTACTTTACATTTATTATCCTATTGAAATAAGTTATATTACTAGCAAATTATATAATAAATCTATTCCAAACATAGGTGGAGGATTTGATAAAGTTTTATATGCTTCTAATGATGGAACGAATCCTCAATATAACAATGTTGATTATTTTGAATATATTAATAATATAGATGATGAAGAATATAATTCTTATAATTCATATACTTAGGATGTAATAGGAAATTTAGAATTTAAAAACTTTTATCCAACCCCTACTGAAGATGATCCTAAAAAAGTAGATGAGTCAAGAATAAAAGTTGATGCTTTGACTACAAAAGAGTCTGCTTTTGATTTTAATTATGTGAAAGTAACAATGACTAATAAGCAAACAATTGAAAATATAAGAACTAAAATAGATAATACTCAAGGACAAATTAATGATAATAAAGATATAGAAACAAAAATTTCTACTATTGAAACTAATATTATAAATTTAAAAAATTATTGGTTAAATATTAAAGATAATAATATAGAAAATTCTTTAAGAAGTAGTAAAGAATTTGTTAATACAAGGACTAATATGTTAAATGCTTTAAATGATGCTTTAACAGATTTATATACTTTTAATGAAGAATTTAAAAAGATTTTTCCTTCTGGTAATGAAAATATTTTTAATTATGAAGTAACCAAGGAAGAAATTGAAAATAAGAAAAATGAATTAAGAGTTTTAGGTAAAAAAGATACGCCTGCAGAGCGTCCTTTTATAAATAAATTAAACACTATTACATTTAATGCACAGCAAATTTCTAAAAAGATAGCTTATGATTTAAATATGTTAATAGATGCTTATAATGAAGATATTGAAAGATTTAATGATAATTGTAATATTTTTAATGACTTTAATGTTAAAGCAAGTTATTATGGGTAGAAAAATTTTAAGGGCGGAATGTATGAATATTGTAATAATAATTCATAGTCAGATTCTCTTAAAGAAAGACCTGAGTACTTAAAATTACAAAATACATTAAATCAATTATTATTAAATTTGAGTAACGATAATGATGAAGCTTTAATTTATACTTATTCAGATATTAAAGATAAAGTTTTTGATGAATTTGATAAGTTAATAGAACAATACATGGATACTCCTGCTTTAGCCCCTATTGATAAAGAAAAAAGTGATTTAGAAGAAGCAAATGTAGCTTTAAATTCTGAATTAAATTCTTATAAAAAAGAACTTGATATTGCAGAGCATAGCTCTTCAGTTGTTCATTTAAAACCTATTATAGTTACAATGAATACTCATTCAATGAGTTATTTAAATGATTAGGATGGTAATAAATTATATACTGGAGGAGATGATGGTGAATACTTATTTGCTCCTCAAGTAGGCGCTGGTAAGAAAGAAAGTGACGGATCTTTTACAGGAATAACTATTGGTGTTAAAGCAACTGATAAGAGTCCTAATGAAAAACAAATTGGTTTATTTGGTTTATCTAAAGGTGAGCAAAGCATCTTTTTGAGTGCGGAAGATGGACATGCTGAATTTGGTAAATCTGGTTCAGGTCAAATAAAAATATTACCTAATGATCCAACAAATGAAATGGCTGCTATTATTGAAGGTGGTAATTATTCTACTTCTAAAAAAGAAGGTATGCAAATAGATTTATCAAAGCCAACAATTAAGTTTGGTAGTGGTAATTTTGAAGTTAGTAAAGAAGGTTGGATAAAAGCTAAAGGCGGTGGGTCAATAGCTGATTAGACTATTGGAGATAATATTTTAAGTAGTGCAGGTGTGGAGCTTAACTCTTCAGAAAGTTCTGTATAGGTTAAATCTGCGAGAGGGAAAATATATTCTGGTTCTCATAACGCTATAGATAATCCTAGTGTTGGCTTTTAGTTATCTAATAATGGATTATCAATTGGTTCTAAATTTAAAGCAACTGATACCGGAACCGTTTAGGTTGGAACTGGTGCTTATAATGCTTCTTCTGAAACCGCGACTGATAATAAATGTTAGGCTATTAATGGAAATACAGATGGCTCTTATATTGGTTTTAAAACAAATAAAGCATATTTTAAACGTGATGAGCATAATGTTTTAATAGGAATTGATACTAACTCTGCAACAGGACATGCTAACTCAGGAGAGGTATATATTGGTACTGATGGTTTTAGATTAGGCACTAATTTTGCTGTTGATTCTAATGGTGATTTATTTGGTTCTAGTGTTACTGTTACAGCCGGTCACATTGGAGATTAGAGTATTAGTAATGGAGAAATAGTAGGTGAGACTTCAAGCGGAGGCGGAACAATAACTTTAAATGCAAAAGGTTCCATAATAGCTAAAAAAGGAAAAACTACTAAATAGATAATTGATAGAGATGGTTCAGTTACTTTTACAAACGGAACTATTGCAGGGTAGACTTTAAATGAAGCATCTGGAAACATTTCTGCTAGTTTGACTGCAGGAAATATGACTTTAAGATCAGATGGCTATATCGGGGGAGGTTCCGATTATGCTTAGTATATTGATAATAAAGGTAATGCTTCTTTTAATAAAATTACTGCAAATGGAATTTTTTCAGGTTCAGCAGATGGAACTTTTTCAGGTTCAGCATCTGGTACTTTTTCAGGCTCAGCAACTGGAACTTTAACTGGAAATGGAACGAATCCTTTAGGAGGAACTTGTGTTGATCAAATAAAATCTTTATCAGTAGGACAATTAACAGCTCAAGGAGTTTTGGTTGGCGCTGCTGGAAGTACACACGCTATTACAATGAAAAATGGAAAAATATCAGCAGATAGTATTGATGTTGATAGTATCATAGCGGCCATTGGTAAATTAGAATATCTTGAAGTAAGAGGTTTACGAGTAGGATCAACATCATCTACAGGAAGTTTTTATTTTAATGGTTATAATGTATCTAGAAGTGAAAAGGCATCTACTAGTTATACTCATGTACTTTCAACACTAGCGAGTCCAGGATAATAAATTAATGCATAATAAAAAGGAGATAAAAGGATGGAAGAATTAAAACAACAATTACTTGATATTTGTAACGCTAGCGGACTCCCGCTTGAGGCGATTTTATTCGTGACCAAGGATCTGTATCGCGATGTTGAGGACACACTCCGCCGCGTCAAAACAGGTCTTTTAGTAAAAGATAATAATGAAGAAGAAAAGGAGACAGAAGAATGACTATAACATTATTTTTAACACTCGTGACTATTTTGTCAATTATAAGTTCTGCAATAACCGAAGCAATAAAGAAAGTATTTGGTGATCAGCAGCCTACATTAGTAGACTTAGTTCTTTCTGTTGTTACCGGAATAGGAGGAGGGTTTGCTGCATATATTCTTATGGGAATTAATTTTACTCCCACAACAATTATATGTTTAATACTTTTACCGCTTGCTATCTGGTTATGTTCTACCCTTGGTTACGATAAAGTAAAAGAAATTATAGAACAGATAGGTATGAAATCATAATTTAATTTGGGTTGGCTTTGTGCCAACCCATTTTTTTTGGTCTAAAGTCTTTTATTCTCTTTGCTTAAAAATTATATATATAGAATAAGGAAATCCACTTTTAAGGAGGATGAAAGGATGTTAGATTTATTAGCGAGTTTTTCTGTTTCGCAGATACTCTCTTTTTCTATATTAGGAGTGCTTGCTTTAAAAGGTTTTTTAGATATAATAGATTTTTTTAAAGGTAAGTATCAAGAAAAATTTAATAGTGATTATAAGAAGCTTAAAAATCAAGAGGACATTGATGAACAGCTTCAATTGGCAAAAGATAACCATGAAGAAATATTAAAAATATGCAAAGCTTTTGATGATAAACTAGATACCGTTGTTGGCTCAGTTGATGAATTAAAAAGCATTGTTGATGAATTAACTCAATCTGATATGCACGATATAAAACAATATATAGTTCGTGAATATCATTATTTTGCAGAAGAAAGAAAATGGATAGATGATTATAGTTTGGATTGTATTTTAATTAGATACAATGATTATAAGAAAGAAGGCGGAAATTCTTATATAGATACGCTAGTAGAAGAATTAAAAAAATTACCTAAATGTCCGCCTAAAAATTGATTAATTTGAGATAAAAGGAGGGCTTTGAAATGGCGTCAAATGTGTTATATCCTCCGATTCTTGATAGTTATATGCCGGCCTTCCGCGCCTCTGATGGAGAATGTAGAATATATTTTTCTTTATCAAAATATAACTCTCAATCGGATTTTAAAAACCTTCATGTTTCTATTGTTAAACAAAAGAATAATGCAAGAGTTGTGAATAATAAAAAGAATGATGGTGGAGAAGGAAGATATAGAAGTACTGGTATTATTTTAAATGTAAATTATAATCGAGATTATTCCCAAAGTAATCTATATTATTTTACTCTTAAAAATGATGATTTATTATCTGGTTTTGAAGTAGGTGAAATTTATAAGGTACAAGTAAGATTATCTGGTGCAACTTATAATGGAGCGCAAACAACAGAAGGTCAGTCATCTTAGTTAAATAAAAATGCTTCTTTATTTTCAGAGTAGTCTACTGTTTGTATTATAAAAGCAATAGGTGATATGAATGTTAAAGTTGGCATTTTAAATAATGGAAATCCTATTAATAATGAAAGTAATTCTACTATTGAAACTGCTACATTATCTTATAGTACGTTAGATATTTTTGGGAGTGTTAAATTTGTAAAAGGGGGATTAAAAGCAGAAGATAATGAAATATTATATATGTATAATATTAAATTATTTGATGTTTTAGAAAATAAATATGTAGAAGAAAGCGGCAAACAATATGCTGGTGAAGTGCTAAATATAAATGAATTTAGGTATATTTTTAAAACAGAATTAAAAGATACCAAAGAATATAGATTAGATTTTTATTTTACTACTAATAATTATTATGAGTATTCTTGTAGTTATAATTTTGTTGTTGAATTAGACACAGCAGAAAAATGTAGTATAGAAATCAAAACAGTTGAAAGTGATAATCTTAATATTTTAGATTCTACAATTTCATTAGAACAGGAAGAGGGGAGAATAGGTTTAAAACTTGTTGGAGAGAATCCGGTATCTACAAATATATGTATTAGACGTTCTGACTCTAAAAGTAATTTTTCTATTTAGGAAGATATAAAAATATTTCCTATTATATCAACAATTCCTAGTAGCATACCTATAATATAGGATTATACTATTGAAAGTGGAGTATTTTATAAATATGGTGTTCAAACAATAAATGAAAGTAATGAAAGAAGCGAATTAAATATTAATACTATTCCTGCTATGAGAGATTTTGAATACTCTTATCTTTTAGGAGAAGATAATAAGCAGTTAAAGTTAAAATATAATAATATAATGAATAGTTATAAAATACAACTTATGGAAAGTAAAATAGATCCTATAGGAGGCGCATATCCTATTATTACTCGTAATGCAGCATTAAATTATAGGATCTTTCCTATTGTTGGTACTATTTCATTTTCAATGGATGAAAATCATTTGTTCTGTGATAGATCTATTCTTTATGAAAATGGAGGCGAAGATTTATAGATTAAGCCAAGAAAATTTAAGCCTACGGGAGATGATCAGCATAGTGAAAATACAGATATTGACTCTCCTAAATTTTCAGAAGAATATGAAAATAAACCAACATATCAAGGTAGCGTTACAAAAGATATTCAAGAACAATATGATTATATATATGAAAGAGCTTTTAGAGAAAAAGTTTTAGAGTTTTTACATGATGGTAAACCTAAATTATTTAAATCTCCAACAGAAGGAAATATAATAGTTAGATTAACAGATATTAATTGTACTCCTAACAAAACATTAGATAGAATGATTTATGATTTTACATCTAATGGCAATGAAATTGCAGAAGCTACTTTAGAAAATTATATTAAATATAATTTTTTAACAATAGGAGAAATTAATACTAATTTAAGTAAAGAAGAAGTTAAAATAGGTCAAGTTTCTGCTACTTTTGAAATGGGGAAAAATATTCTTCGAAGCATTTATGATAAATATGATGGCCATGGAGAAAATATCGGTGGTCAATTAAGAACTTTATTAAAAGTGTATAATGTAAGAATAACAATTGAAGATATTCCATTAAGGTATAATAATTTAATAGGTAATAAAATTCTTTTAAATGGAGAGTCTGAAATAGCTATTTTAGCTCCTCAAAGAATATTTGATTTAGATTCAAGAATATTTTTTGATAGTGATGATTGTAGTGTTTTGGAAGGAAATACAGGAATTTCTTTTATAGATGGAGAAGATGATAGACCAGAAGGTACAATAGGGACTGTGAAAGCAGTTATTGACTTTCTTTATGAGTTAGAGGAAAAGCCTTAGACAGGAAAGAAAATCTTATCTAAAAAGAGTAAAAAAGGAATGGGGCAGTTATTTGGGCATTATTCTTCAGGATATTCTATTTCAGGAGAAATTTCTAGAAGATATTATTTTGAATCGGATAATATGTTTAGAAGATTAAATGCTATACACTCTATTGAAATTCAAGGTTCTCCGGGGTTGGTTTTTTCTATTAAAGATGACAAAGATCCAAGTGGTCTTGAACCAGAACATTATTGGCATGAAATAAATGATACTGGAATATTGGTTTTTTATGAAATTGAAGATATTAAAGAAATAAAATTTTATGGAATTAGAAATAAACTAACAGGGGCAGTTGATACTATAAAAGAAGGTACTACTGAGCCTGTTTCTGCAGATATGTGTATTACATATTAGTATAATTCTGTAAGCGGTAGATATGATACTTCATCAAGAGAAAAAGGAGAAAGTGAATGAATAATTTAAGCTACTTAAAAGATAAAGATTTTTTAAGGAAGCTGGATAATGATAATAATAAGTTTTATTGGGTTAAGATAGAAGTTCTAGATGCGGAAGAGCGTACTATCAGTGCGATTCAAGGTAAAGTTCAAAGCGGATCATCAATCAATATTGATGGTAACTCTTCTGTAAGAAGAACTTGTAATATATCTTTTATAGCAGAAGAGGCTGAAAACGATTTAACTAATGTAGATAATTTATTATCAGTAAATAAAAAAATAAGAATTATGGAAGGTATTGAGAATACTATAAATGAGAATTACGATCCCATAATCTGGTTCCCGCAAGGGATATATGTAATTGTTCAGCCTAGTATAAATCATTCTTCTAATGGTTGTATAATTAATTTAAGTTGTAAAGATAAAATGTGTTTATTAAATGGAGAATGTGGAGGTAATTTACCTACCTCAATAACTTTTGATAGTTATGACCAAATTATTGGTGAGGTTGTATGTCAAGGACATCCCGCAAATGACTCTACAATAATTCCTAATAATTATACAATATATTATGATAAAACAAATAATATTTATTATTCTTAGACCAAAGAGTCTGGATAGAAAAAGGAAAAGAATGGTTCTGCTATAGGTACAAGAGTTTCAGTAAAACAAAGAATTTATGATATTATCCGGACTCTTGTTTGTAATTATGGTGGAGAGTCTTTAAGCAAAATTTTTATTAATGATGTTCCACTTGATTTAAAACAAATAGTAAGATAGACAGGTTCAGAACCTTTATATTATAAAACAGAAGGTAGTGTATATACTACAGACGAATCAAAGAAAATAAATGATGAATAGATTACTTTTGAATATGGTGATGATATTGGATATGTATATACTGATTTTACATATCCTGGTTCTCTTGTATCTAGTATAGGAGAAAATGTTTGTAGTGTATTAGATAAAATAAAAGCTACTTTGGGTAATTATGAATATTTTTATGATACAGAAGGTAATTTTTATTTTCAACAAATTAGAAATTATCTTAATAATTCTTATGATCCTGTAAATACATTTAGATTAGATAATCATGGGAAAATAAGAAAAGTAGAAACCACATCTAATGGATTGTGTATTTTAGATAATTTAAATTATGAAGTTGATTTTCATAATGGAAATAAAACTGTTTATTCTTTTGTTGAAGGTAGTGGGTTAATTACTTCTTATAATAATAATCCATCTTATACTAATTTAAAGAATGATTATCATATATAGGGTAAAACTAGTGATGGTTATGCCATTCATTATCATTTAGCTATAAAAGAGAAACCTTTAGAAAGTGATTTTAAAACTTATAATGTTATATTTTTGAAAAATAATAAAGGAGAATCTGCGGGTATTAGATTAGCTAATGATGATGAGGCAGGAGCAATATCTTATAAACCATCAGATTAGCGAGCTGAATTATATTTAAGAGGTCTTACTAAATAGAAAAATCAAATTAGACCTGATGTATATGAACAAGAACTTCTTGATTTATTTGATAGTATATATGATTTTCAAGTAGAACAAAAAGATAAAGATAATAATATAATATATGGTGCATTTAAAACTGATATGGCATATAATCCAAATGCTTTAAAATATTTTTTTGATTACCTTGAACCTATTGATAAAATGGCGGATTGTTCTGTTGATTTAATAGGAACAAGAATACAGTCTTATCAACAAGATAAAATAAGAAAATTATATAATACAGATATCCCTAATGTTATTATAATAGACATGGGAATGGATAGTAAATCAAGAACTGAGCTTTAGAATAGATGCGATGCGGAAGGTCAACCTAGAGCCAATGTTACTTCAGAGATATATTCTAAAATAGCAATAGGTACAATAGGATATACCGCACAGGAGACAATGAGAGACTTGCTTTATCAACATACTAATTATAATGAAAGTATTTCTATTCAAAGTATTCCTATATATTATTTAGATGTTAATAATAGAATTTCTGTTTATGATAAAAAGTCAGGTATTTATGGAGATTATATTATAAAATCTATTTCATTGCCTTTAAATGCAGAAGGTACTATGAGTATTTCTGCGATAAAGGCTTTAGATAGAATATGAGAGATAAAGGAGGTAATTAAAAGTGAGTTTTTATTTAAAGCAATATTATAAAGAAGCAGAAGATGATGAAAATACTTATATGACATATATAGGTAACACTGGAGTAGCAACAATAATACAAAGAGATCAGACTGAAGATCCTTATGGAGGATTATTCCCTAATCCTTGCGTAAGATTAACTGGAGAAACTTTTAGTACAGATCAAACATATTATTTTCATGGGAAAATATATAGATTAGCAAATCCTCAAGAATTTACTGTAAAATTAGCTAATTATGAAAATTATAGACATTCAAGTGTTTCTAACTATGCAAACCAATATCTTAGAATTTATAATATAAATCCTTTTAAAAGCACTGATAATATTAATGATAAATAGTATGATATTGAATTTATTTTTACTCCTGTAGCAGATGGCTATGATACAATTGTTTTTGAATTAACAAGAAGTACTGAAGATTTAGATCCTAGCCAAACTAGAGTTCCTATTATTGGATATGAGGAATTAAGTCTTATTAATAATTCAAAAGCAACCATAGTTGATTCAGCAGCTACTTCTATAGTTAAATTAGGAATTCAAGCACGCCCTAGTTTTATAATATGTTTAAATGGAGAAGGAATTCGTGTTCCTTATAGTGGAATTTAGGAATTAAGAGAAGGAAGTGTTCCTATAGATTTTATTTCATTAGTAGCTCCCGCACAAGAAAAAGTAGATGCCACCACAGGAAAGTCAGCTATGGATTTATAGATGGAAGATGTAGAAAAAAAAGTTGAAGGTGTAGGTAGTAATTGCTTTTTTAATGTAAATGTAGGATTTTACCCTAAAACAAGACCTATGAGTGCTGTTGCTATTGATTATTTATATACAAATGAACAAAAACAATAAGGAAGTGGAGGTTAATAAATATGGAAAGTTTTTATGGCGGAAGACCTGGCGCTTCCTTTGTAATTGTTAAACAATATGATGGAATAAATATTCCAGATAAAAGTTTAAATAAATATAAATATTTTGCAGTTGATGCAGATGAAGTACCTTATTCAAGAACAGTAGGTTCTGGGAATCATGAATTAATAGAAAGAACTGGAGAAAATTATAATCTTGATGTATTATAGAAAGCGTTACCTCTAAATGGAGCTACAATAGAAGAAACTATAGATATAGCAGATCCAAGTCAAAGTTATCGAGTATCAGTTCCTTTAGAATATCAAGAAGGTATGGTTCAAGATTTTTCAAGAGGGGCTGAAACAACAGGTAAAGTTAATTATGGTGAATATGTTATAATTGACACTTTTGATAAAAATAACCCGGACAATGGTAAAGTTTTCCGCAGAGGTATAAATACAGGAGATCTTGGCGGGGCAGAATATATTGGTCAAATAGTTGGTCCTCAAGGTGGAGTATCAGATATAGATTTAGTTCAATAGGATGATGTCCCTGAAGGCGCGGAAAGTGGATATTAGAGTGCATCTCAGGATAAACATAGTCTTATTCCAGGTTAGGATGGAACAAATTATAATGATAAAATTTATTATAAATATAAAGATTTTAAAGATAATAATGGTGTTATAAGTACTTTTAAAGTAGGATTTCAAATCCCTTATTTAGTACATGAATTTACAGGTGCTATAAGAAGTCCTTATAACAATGGAGTTCCAATTGATGACACTTTTAATTTAATAGAAAAGATTGAAGAAGAAGAAGAGCATCCTTTTTATCAGGGCTTTAAAATTAATGTTCCTCAAGGTTTTAAAGGCGATACTCCAAGTAATTTTGAAATTTTCCCTACTGCTGTTAATGAAGCTCCTTATTAGAATAATGTACAATTAAGCGGCCCTGCTTCTGGAATTATCACTGGACTTATAAAAATAGATACTTATTATGATACTAAAACAGAATATTCATCTGCCGCAATTGTAGGTTCTCTTGAAGAAGGAAGTCCTATATTAGGTTATGTGTCATTAAATCAACCAGAAGATAATAAATATTTGTATGAATATCATTTAGGATGTTTATTAACTAGATATGATGAACATGAAGCGGGAGATTCTAAATAGATTGATTTAGGACCTTATAGAGATATTGATAGCGTTAATATAAGCGCGGCAGGTGTAATTACAGTTAACTACACATGCGGAAGCCCGCAGACGCTTGATACTGTTATTGAATATCCTATTTCATTAACTGTTGGACCTGATGGTTCAATGACAACTTTATTTAATACTGGAAAATCTACTACTGTTACTAAATTAGTTAAATAGTTAACTAACATAACAATTGAAAATAGTAGTCCTGAAGGAGTAGGTAATGATTATTTTAAAGCCTATTATAATGATGGTAGCAGTCAATATATTCAAAAGGCAACTGAAAATTATCCTATAAATTTTATTGATAAAGCTGCTGTTAATAGTAGTAATGGTCAGTTATTAGTTCGTTATACAAATCCCGCAAGTCGTGGTACGGTGCAATATGAAAATTATAATGACTAGAAAGAAGTAGGATTAGTAAAGGGGGACCCAGGTGGAGTCAGAATAGCTAAACAAGCTTCTAGTTATAGAGAATTAATTGATCCTTTGACAGGTAAGGGAATCGCGCCTGAGAATTTTAGTACTCCTCCAGATTACAGTCGCGTTGGATGGTGTGCTACAGTTGAGAACCCTGGTTCAACAAATCCCGCACTTTATTGGTATGATTATAATGATTCAACTTGGCGTATTCTTGCTTCGGTGGTTTCATCAACCGCAAATCCTGTAACAATTATAGGTTTTGATTATAACGCTTTGGCAGTTAATGGTGTTCAACTTATTGCTTCTCAAAGAAAATCTGTATAATAATTTTTGACCCATTCTTTTGAATGGGTCAATTTTCTTTTATTTAATATTAATAAAAATTATATTATATGATAAGATATTTTGGAGAAAAAGGAGGTATAAAATGTGAATGAAAAGTAATAATGTTATATCTCAATTAATTATAAAAGGAGATTCTGAACATAGTATTGAAGATGCTGTGTATAATATAGGTCCTGAATCAAAATATATTAGAGGTTTGTATCGTTCTAATAATAATAATTTTGATGAATATTATTTATTAGGAACTGATACTATATCAACTTATTAGACGGAAGAAAGAGAAATAGATGGTGTTCCTATTGTTGTTAATGTAGAAGAAATAAAATTTTGTAGAGAAAGTGATGCTAGTAATTATTATGTTTTAAAGAAAGAGAAGTAGATTGAAAAGAATAAAAATATTGAATTAGTATCAGATAATGACGTTTTAACTTTTCAATTTAATAATGAAGATGATATGCAATATATATCAGAATCTCAATCTATTAAACAAATAAATAATGTTATAGATATTTATGTAGAAGATGAAGATATAAATATTATTGGCGATGTATAGCATGAGAATTAGTTCCTTTCTTTTGTTGAAAATGAAGGGATAGTTATTCAAGTTCTTCAAAAAGAAATAATATCTTCTACTAGAAAAATAGATGGAATAATAAAAACTTTTACTACAGAATCTATTTCAGATCCGAATTGAGAGAAAGGAGTTAAAAATGCCAGACATTGTAAAAAGAATTAGTCTTAAAAATAATCAAGGCGATTACACTAATTATGATATTGGTGCGGATGCTAACAATGTTAGTCTTGTTGAACCAATCAATATTGGTGGCAATATATATAATGATGCAGAATCTGCATTAAATGCTTTAAATAATAATAACAGCGATGTTGTAATTAAAGATTTTATATCTAAAACCTAGACTGGTCTTACTAGCTTTGATGGTAAATATGTATGGACTGATGGAAATGATATTTATTATTCAAATAATTATCAGCAGTATAAATTAAATAAAAATACCGGTGAATGGACTGAAGTTACTTGGGGCGGTTTAGCAAGTAATATTCAATTAGATGGTCAATATATATGGTCAGATGGAGAAGATACCTATTATTCAAGAAGCCTTACGGGACATCAATATAAATTAAATAAGACTTCTGGAGATTAGGAAACAGCTACTTAGCAAGGAAAATCATTATTCAATGGAATAAATGTATGGACAGATGGAAATCAATATTATCTTTCATATAATTCAGATCAATATGTATTGGATAAAACAACAACTCCATATACTTGGGTTGCAGTTACTTAGTCTACACCCGATGGAACATTTGGTGGGAATGGCTATTTTACGTAGTCAGACGGAAATAATACTTATTATTCTAGTGATAATACTCAATATGTTTTAGATAAAATAAATCCTTATACATAGACACAAATGACATAGACTGGATTAACTTCCTTTATTGGTTCTAATGTTTGGACTTCTAATGAAGGAGATATTTATCTTTCTGAAGGAACTAAACAATATGTTTTAAATAAAGAAACTTATAATTGGTCTCCCGTATCATGGTCTATTCAATTAGTTGATCAAACTAATTTTAAGGGAGAACATATTTAGACTGATGGAAGTGATGTTTATTTCTCTTATGGTTCAGAACATTTTATTTTTGACAATAGAAAAATAACAGAAGCTGGTGTACCAAATGGATTAGCTACATTAGATTCAAATGGTAAATTAAATAATACACAAATTCCTAGTGGAGCAATGGTTAAGGGTATTGATTATGTTACCGCTGGACAAAAAGCTAACACTACTTTAGGAAATGGAGCTACTGCGGAAGGTCAGAATACTACAGCAAGCGGACCTTATTCTCATGCTGAAGGGCAGAATACTACAGCAAGTGGACCATTAGCTCATGCAGAAGGACAAAGCACTGTTGCAAAAGAAGTAAATGCTCATACAGAAGGTAATGGAACAACAGCTTCTAATGCAAATACTCATGCAGAAGGACTTTCAACAATTGCTTCTGGCCCTAATGCACATGCGGAAGGTAGTGGCACTGTTGCAAGAGAAGCAAATACACATGCTGAAGGTAATAGTACAACAGCTTCTAACGCAAATGCTCATGCAGAAGGATATTTAACAATTGCTTCTAATGCAAATGCACATGCGGAAGGTAATGGTACAACAGCTGCTCATACAAATGCTCATGCAGAAGGTTTTAAAACTGTAACTGGTAATGCTAATCAGCATGTAGGCGGAAGATGGAATATAGGTAGAAATAATACTTTATTTGAAATTGGTAATGGTACAGCAAATAATGCAAGATCAAATGCTTTTGAAGTATATGAAGATGGAAATATATTTGTTGCAGGAAATGTTGCTAATAATAGGAAAGAAACATTTGTAACTAATAGAGGAATACTTAATTCTTCTTTTGTTATTTCAGATGATTTTAAAAATAATAGTATTTATTCTTATTTTAGTAATTCTACTGAAAATATAAATATATATATTAATGGTGCTAAATATTTTGGTATTAAAACATCAAATAATGTTTATTTATATACAGGACAAGTTAGTACTGGATATAATGGAATATATGTAAGAGTATTTAATGAAAGCACAGGATTATTAATACATCAAGGATATTATAATGATGCATCTTTAACTACCACTTTAGAATTAACAGGGAATATTAATTATACATTTTATTTCTATGATATGAATAATGCTCCTTGGGATGAACATATTATTTATAAAGAATATTGGTTTGGAAGTGGATCACAAGCTGCCGGTCCAGCTGTTGAATGTTCGACATTAGATTCGCATACTTCACTATATTATGGAGTAGTAGATGTTGGTATTCCTAATTATCGTTTAGTATCTGCTAATCTTACATCTTCTTGGACACCTACTCCTGATAAAATAACGCCTACACTTTTATTAAGAGATTGGGATAAGATTAGGATTTTTGTGGGAGCGAGTCCAGAAACTCTTACTATGGGGTTAAGATGTTTATATCTTAAACGTGGAAGCGAAACATAAAAAATGAAATAGATCTATTTTTTATATTTAAAAAATTTTATCAAAAATTCAAGATAATAAAATTGTTTTTTAAAAAATTAAGGGGACTTAATCATTAGATTAAGTCCCCTTTTCTTTTTGGTCAATTATAGTAAATAATGCTTTTATCTTTTTAAAATATAATATTAAAGAAGATATTTTATTAAGAGTAAAAAGGAGGGACATTAAGTGACAACAAATAATGTTATTTCACAATTAAATATAAAAAGATCAAGTGATGGATACGATACTTATTATATTGGTCCAGAATTAAAATATGTTGGTAGCTTAGCTACATCTAATAATCATAATCTTGAAGAACAAATGATAATGGGAGTAGATAGACAAATTGTTTCTTATTATGATGAAGTAAATAAAGCGCAAATTGAAATAATAGATTTTCGTAGAAATAGCGATACAAAATATTATACTTTAGAAAAAATAAAGTATGATGGAGATTATGGTATGAGTGTTGCTTATGTTCAAGGAAATGTATTAAATTTTAATACTTCTAATATATTTTGTTCACAAGATCATATTTTAGATCAAAATGAATATGATCCAAATATGATTTTTACAGATAATAAATTTGATATAACATCAGACTCTATATTAGAAGTAGATACTCTTTATTATACAGATCCTGATGATACAAGCGTACCTGATGGAAAGAAAGCAATATCTATAAAAACAACAATGAGAATTACTAAAGGCGGTCATTCTATGATTGTTGAAACTGTTCAAGAGCCTTGATAAAATAAGAGAAAAGGAGTGGTAAAAAGATGCCAAATAAGATTATAAATCAAATTAATTTAAAAAATTCTGATGGACAATCATCTGAACTTTATGATATAGGTGCTAATGCTGTTAATGTTATGTATGATAATGATACTAATATAAAAACAAAGATTGATAGTAAAGCAGATACACAAGCGGTAGGTCAATCTATTCAACAAATAAGAAATGTAATTCCATCTACCGCAACAAGTAGTAATCAATTAATAACAGCGAATGATTTAGATACTGCAATATATGATGTTCTTAATACCCCCGTTTAATAAAAGGAGGTAATAAAAATGAGTTTAAAAAGTGTTTTCGTTGATATAGCAAATAGTATTAGAAGTAAAACTGGAACTTCTGAATTAATTAAGCCCGTAGATATAGCAGATGTAATAAATAATAGTACTTTAGGCGGCGGTGAATTTGTAATTGCAGATAATGGAGCATTAAAATTTAATTCTAGTGTATTTAATATGCCTGTGAATATTTCTGATAATGTCACTGATATGCGTAATTGTTTTTATGGTTGTAGTAATTTTAATCAACCTATTAACATACCTAATAACATTGCTTATATGGGTGGCTGTTTTGCAGGTTGTGACAACTTTAATCAACCTATTAATATATCTAATAATGTTACTAATATGTATGAATGTTTTGCAGGTTGTACTAATTTTAATCAACCTGTTAATATACCTAATAACATTGCTCATATAGAGCGTTGTTTTTTGGGTTGTAGCAATTTTGGGCAGAATATTTTTTTAAACAAAACTAATTTAACCCCTATGTTTTATAGATCTATGCTTGGATCTTGTAATAATTCAAAAACAAAACGAATTTTCATTGGGGCCGGAGTTTCTCCTGGTAATCTTATAGCTTATACTAATGAATTTTCAATAGTTGGAAATACAATCACATAGTCATCAAATTCAAATTGCACATATAATACAGCATATAATATATATATTTATAATAATAGATAAAGGAGGTACAATGAATGGCGATTTTAGAAGATGTTTTTATAAATATAGCTAATAGTATTAGAAGTAAAACTGGAACCTCTGAATCAATTAAACCTATAGATATGCCAAATATAATAAATAATATAAGTGCTGGCGGTATTTATAATATAACTACAGGAAATGCAGCAACATCATTTAATAAAGAAACATTTAATTATCCTGTTAATATTTCTAATAATGTTACTGATATGAGTAATTGTTTTAATAATTGTACTATTTTTAATCAGCCTATTAATATACCTAATAGTGTTACTAATATGTGTAATTGTTTTATACATTGCTATGAATTTAATCAACCTGTTAATATACCTAATAGTGTTACTGATATGAATAATTGTTTTAGCTATTGTGGTTTTGGTTTTAATCAACCTATTAATATACCTAATAGCGTTACTAATATGGAAAGTTGCTTTCATTTTTGTAATAATTTTAATCAACCTATTAATATACCTAATAATATTACTAGTGTGTATGATCTTTTTTATAATTGCTATAGTTTCAATCAATATGTAAATATACCTAATAGTGTTACTAATATGTGTGATTGTTTTAGTGGTTGTTAGAATTTTAATCAACCTGTTAATATACCTAATAATGTAGCAAGCCTTTATTATTGTTTTAGAAATTGTAAAAATTTTAATCAGCCTATTAATATTCCTAATAGTATAACAAATATGGAAGGTTGTTTTGAGGCTTGTCAAAATTTTGAACAAGATATTATTTTAAAGAAAACTGATTTGCTTCCTATTATGTATGCAAATATATTTAAAAATTGTAATAATTCAAAAAGAAAACAAATTTTTGTTGGTATAGGAGGGTCTCCTGGAAATCTTATAGCTTATACTAATAGATATTCAATAGTTGGAGATACAATAACATAGACAACAAATTCAAATTGTGCTTATAATACAGCTTTCAATATATATATTTATAACAATAAATAACAAATAAAGGAGGTATAAAATAAAATGCCATTAATCAAACAAATTAACTTAGACAACGATGGTGTTGTAACCTCATATGATATTGCGGCAGATGCTACTAACGTAGAATTACAAAGCCCTGTCACAATAGATGAACAACAGTATGAAACTGCGGGAGGCGCGTTAGAGGCGGCCGCCGCAGCTATAAATAACATAGAAATAGATATAGCTGATCTTGGTATAAGCAAGATAGGTATATCTCAGATTGGTATGGCTAATGGTGTTGCAAGTCTTGATGCTAATGGTAAGATACCAGTTTCTCAGTTGCCTAGTACCGGTTCGGATGTATATCGTTACAATATAGTTACCAAATCAACGGGCGGTTCGGATGCAGCGATAACTATAAAGAAATATCTTAATGAAGAGTTGGTATCATCAACTGACTACCCTTATAAGACATTTGATCATACCCATGTGATTATTGATAGTTTATTTGACATGATTTATGCCGAAGATGGTCAGGCTAAGTATACAATGACTTTACTTGAGAACTCTACCGATCATAATGCCGGATATTCAAGAAGATGGCAATACAATGAAACTGTAGACTTCTCAGAAACATTCATAATGTCAGATGAAGATATTTCGTTTATCGCTCCTCCATTCTACGCAAATGTATCATATGTTGTTGGCGATAAAGTAACACGTAATGGTAACTTTTACAGATGTAAAATGCCTCATACCGGTGCATGGGATATTGCTGATTTCGATAAGATATCTGTGGATGAGTTATTTGACGAGGTGTATGATTCTCTTGATGATATCGCAATTGACATAACGCAACTTGGTATAAGTAAGGTAGGCATTTCCCAGGTTGGTATCGCTGGAGGTGTTGCTAGTCTTGGTAATGACGGTAAGGTACCGAACAGTCAGTTACCTGCTATACCTACGAAAGTTTCAGAACTTCAAAATGATAGTGGATTTATTACAGGATATACAGAAACCGATCCTACAGTTCCCGCCTGGGCGAAAGCTTCTACTAAGCCTAGCTATACTGCAAGTGAGGTCGGCGCAGTTGCAACTACAGCTGTCGGTAGCGCTAATGGAGTCGCTGAACTAGATAGCACAGGTAAGGTACCTGCCGCACAGCTTCCTTCTTTTGTTGATGAAATTATAGAAGGTTATCTGAATCCCGCAGATGGTAAGTTTTATGAAGAATCTACTTATGAAACAGAAATACTTGGGGAAGAAGGTAAGATATATACTGAATTAGCAACTAATAAGACTTATAGATAGTCTGGTTCCGCATTCGTTGAGGTAAGTGAGAGTCTTGCTCTTGGTGAAACATCATCTACCGCATATGCGGGCAATAAAGGTAAAGCAAATGCAGATGCGATTGCCGCAATTAAAGATGGAACTAACATTGACAGTTTTAGTGATGTTGAGACTGCTCTTAGTAATAAGCAGCCTAAGACTCTTGATACTCCTATAGTAGTAGATGAAACAAGTTATACTACTGTAGAATCTGCTATGAATGCTATTAATAATAAAGCTGTGATAGTAGATGATGAAATGTCTGATACAAGTATTAATCCTGTTCAGAATAAGGTTATTACAGAAGCTTTAAATGGCAAAGAAGATGTGATGGAATATACCTCTGATACTAATGTGCTTGAAGTAAATTTACAGCATAGTGCTTTAGTATCAGGCATGGCGATTGACATACAGCCCATACAGGACTTACACGGATATGATAAACCGTGGGTTGGTGGCGCTTCAAAACAGCTTCTCCCCTTAACGGTAGCAGGATTAAAAGCATTAAACACCACAGGAACATGGTCTGGAAATAATTATTCCATTCATGGTGGAGTGATAACCCTTTTAACAGATACGGATGAAAACGTAATAGGGATAAATGCAAACGGGACATTTACCACAAGAGTAGACTTTTCTTTAGGTAGCGTGTCTCTTAATGGAAGTTATGTTATAAGTGGTTCAACAAATGGTGGTTTGGATAAGTGGATTATATGGACAAGAAGCCACGGCACAGTATTATCCGAAATGTCCATGGATGGTGCGGGATATTATAGTGAGACATCAGGAAGTGCCAAAGAATCAGTATTAACTATTTATCCCGGAACGATTAGCAATCAAAAGTTCTATCCAATGCTTTGCTTGCAGTCTGCTGAAAATCCGACTGTATTTGAACCGTATACAAATGAATGTGCGATAAGTGGAACAAGCAAATTAGATATCGTTTGCGCACAGACTTCCCAAATGCTGATACCTACAAATAATGAAAGCGTATATGGTAACGGTTTAACAATGTATTATTTGGGTAAAGGTAAATACAGAGTAAAAGGAATGCCGACAGCAGGAGCAGGCTTATATAAGAGAATTCAAAGCTTTTATATTTATGGTGGTGATAATTGTCGAGTAAAATTTAGAAATAATATAGCAAATAGTGGCATTAGTTTGTCATTTATGAGCGGCTCATCTGTTTTAGATACCTTTTCATTAAATACAGTAAATAGAGAAGGAGGATACAATGCACTTAAAAATAAATATTGTGATGCTTTTAGAGTAAATATCACTAATACGGGAACATACCTTGATTTTACATTTCAAGTGGAGTTTTATGATTCCCAATTATACAATGCCTACACCATCGACCTCAATGGCACACGCTACGGAGGAACACTTGACGTAAAGACGGGCGTGCTGACGGTAGATAAGAAGTTCGCCACCAAAAGATGGGGAACATATACACGTACAGATACATTAGGTAAGATGGTTCGTAGACAGATAGGTGCGTTATCCGATGCAAAATCAAACACCACTAATATTATATCAGAATTAGCTCCGATGGTGCGTGATTGGGATTCGGACACTTGCCATTTCTATTTGGCAACACAGAATGTAACAATGTTCCTTCCTGTTGGTACGTCAGATGACACCGAAGTAAATGTGGTATATGAATTAGATACTCCTCTCACCGTTCAGCTTACCCCTACACAGGTAGAATTACTTAAAGGCTATAACTACATTTCAGTTAATGGAAATACAGTGATAAGTAAGTTAAATGCTTTTTCGGATGATGCTGTTAAGTATTTAGAGCCGATTATTGATGGGAAGATGACTAAAGGTGTCGACTATGTAACAGCCGGACAGAAAGATGGAACAACTCTCGGAACATATGCTACGACAGAAGGACATAATTCCTCTGCTCCTGGTTATGCTGCTCATACAGAGGGAAGTAACTCAGCAGCAAGCGCATCATGTGCTCATGCAGAAGGATCTGGTACAAGAGCATCTGGTCAGTATTCGCATGCGGAAGGAGAGCAAACAGTAGCAAGTGGAACATGTGCTCATGCAGAGGGACATGGAACTTCTGCTGGACGTTAGTCACATGCTGAAGGGTACGAAACTAATGCGGAAGAATATTCCCATTCAGAAGGTCGTGGTACTAATGCTGGATATACTTATTCTCATGCTGAAGGGTATTATACCCAAACAAATTGTGATTATCAACATGTTCAAGGTAAATATAATGAAGGTAAGCGAGAAACGGCATTTGAAATAGGTAATGGTACGTCAGAAAATGCTCGTTCTAATGCTTTTGAGGTTGATTGGAGTGGCAATGTGACCGCGGCCGGAGATATTACTGATGGTAATGGTAATAAACTTGCCGATAAGTTAAATTCCGTAAATCCAGCAGTAACTGGACAATTAACTATTGATGGAGTGAGTATTCAAAAATATGCAACTAAAGACTCGATGGCGTATCAGACGACAATATACGCTTCCCAAGAAGGTGAAACAACATTTAGAGCCGATTATACTGATTGTATTGTTGATTTTGCTGTAAACGGTTCCATTGTTGATACCGGAATTATACCTTATACTTATAATGGAATAAGTGTCAGTGGTAGTAGTATGACATATGACGGTTCACAGGATAAAGACGTAATTGTAAAGATTTACTATGTTGATTCTGTTGGAGTAAAAGTAGACGGTGATGTTATTGATAGTTCTGGAAATGTATTAAGAAATAAACTTAATTCTTCAGATATAAGCGCGTAGGCGAAAGCAAGTACGAAGCCAACGTATACAGCATCCGAAGTGGGGGCAATAGCTGTTGATGCAGGCTTTGTACATACAGATGATATAACATACGACCCTGATATAAAAACAGTAACGTGTACAAAGAGTGTAAATGGTTGGACGTCACAGATATACTCAAAATCAGGATATGTTGATAATGTATTTGTAACATTTAAGCCAGATTCAAGAAATGGGTATCGTATGGTTGGGCTTGATTCTAATCCATCTGAATCAGTAGACTTCACTTCTATTGATTTTTGCTTCTTTTGTCAAGGTGGTGGAAGCTTATACATATTTGAAAGCGGGACACAGATAACACCACCTGCTGGGCATACTACCTATAGTGCTGGGGATGAATTACGCATAGAGTATAGTGATGGATTTGTTAGATACTATCACAACGGGGAGCTTGTCAGAAGCGTAGCAAGAGCTATTGGCAATCCTTTATATCTCGATTCATCATTCTACAATAGCGGAAGTGTGTATGATGTTGAGTTTGGAGCAGGACTCGGAAATACAAATAAGCCGACAGTTGTATATGAAGTGGGACAATTAAGCAATAGTCAGACTTTGGTAGATAGTTTTAAAGAGTTTGCAAGAGCACATAGTGCAGAGCCTACAATAAGTTTTGAGGGCATAGGCTATATAAGCGGCGGCACTCAATCTGATTTACCAGCGGTTTCTACTGTATGGACTTATGCAACAGTTAAATTTATAGTCCGATTTGCCGAAACTTTAGGCAGAGAAGATGGTACAATTATATTATATGGCTATGATTCTAACAAAATAGCTATGAAAGCAATCGCCAATGGTACTGCTCGAAGTGGATGGTTAATACTTGAATAAAAGAAGTATTTTTAAGAAAAGTAAGGAGGAAATAAACAAATGGCAAAGTATGCAGTAGTAGAATGCAACAACAGTAATTTCAGCATAGTATCTGAATGGACGGATAACAAAGACGGGGCTATTTCTGATTGACACAGGGAATGTAGGACTTTAATGAACGCTCCCGACGTGAAAAGAGCAGTGGTTAAGGTAGTTGACGAGGATTTTAACTTGGTAGACGGCAAGCAGGAGCTTATTTTTCATCCCGATGAAATACCACAGTCCGAAATGCCTGCGGAGGATGATGATGCGGAAAATGAACCTGCATAAATAATCTTGTCAGCTGTGTAATTAGTGGAACATTTGATGGTACTGTTACTAACTATTCGCCTATAACTGCGGGAGTATCAGCAACAATAACATTCACATAAGTAAAGTAACATAAAACGAACATTTTTAACGGAAAAATAAGGAGGATAAAAACATGAAATATGCAATAACATGGACAACTAATACAGATTGTGTGTATAATACAGCTTTTAATATATATATTTATAATAATAAATAAGAAAGAGTACTCGCAGATACTGTAAAGAAATGCAGCTGCAAGGGCTTATTTAAAAATTTTTTAATACGTTCGGACAAACTAAATAAATCTATTTTAATGTAATTTCATATATATTATCAAGGAGGATAATATATATGATTACATTAGCAATAGATGCTTCAACGAAGTCAACAGGTTAGAGCATATTTGAAAATCAAGAATTAAAAGATTATGGTTGTATTACGGCTTCAAGTTCAAATCTCTACAATAGAATAGATAAAATGATAGAAGAAATAGATAAGATACTTCAAAAATATAATATAGAGCAAGTTGTAATTGAAGAAGTATTACCAGAAGATGTTAAAGGTAATAATTCTGTTTTCAAAGCACTTATGTATCTTCAAGCATTTATCGCACATAAATTAAATCAATATGATATTATTCCAAAATTTATAGTATCATCAGAGTGGCGAAAAAAATGCGGGATTCATACTGGGCCTGGGATTCGTAGAGAGAGTCTCAAACCAAAAGACATTGCCTTTGTAAAATCTCAATTTGGTATTAATACAAATGATGATGTTGCAGATGCAATATGTATAGGATTTGCTGCGGTAGGTGGTACTATCAAAGAAAACCAAGTGATAAAAACAGATGATGGATTTGAGTTTGCATGATGCACTTGGGCAAACTTGATAAAATTGCTTACCGCAATTTTTAAATAATATTACAAGGGAATAAATTACTTTCTCATAGGTTCTCTGATAACCTAGTTTTTACTCCCTAGTAAATAAAATACTTTCATAATCTATGTGAAAGTAATATCCTTTTAAATTCTTAATTGATATATCTATCAACAATTCTTTTTAAATTCCACAAGGAGAGAAGTACAATGGGTAACTTTAACAATTTTCAACGTAATAGTAATTTTGCACCTTTTTATACCCCATCTTCAGTAGTGAGTACTACACCAACGAATAATATTATTTAGGTTCAAGGAATAGAAGGGGCTAAAGCATGGCAACTTGCACCTAGTAGTATTGCAATTCTTTTAGATAGTGAATCAGATGGCAAAATGTATATTAAGGTAAGCGATAATATAGGTATGTCTACATTAAGAATTTTTAATTATGTGGAAGAAATACCTAATAACAATGTAAGTACAAGTGTAACCGTAAACAATGATTTGGATTTAACTCAATATGTGAGAAAAGACGAATTAAGCAAATTGATAAAGGAGTTAATAGGAAATGAGCAATCTTTACCAACAACTGATGCGGCAGGCCCCGCCCCTTCAACCACAAGCCCAGGCCCCGCAAAAGTTACAATCCTCAAAAAGTAATTTTTCATTAAAAAATCTTATGAATATCTCCGACCCTTCCTCGTTCATTCAGAACATGGTCGCGAGCAATCCCCAATTACAAAATGTAATGCAATTATTTCAATCAAGCAAACTTTCCCCAAAAGAATTTTTTTATCAATATGCTAAGCAGAATGGAGTAGATCCAGATCAGTTTCTAAATTCTTTAAAATAAGGAGGACATAATAATGTCAGAAAATGGTCTTAGTGCTAGTGATGTTGCTTTATTAAGCGGAAACCGCGATGGTTTTAATGGATGGGGAGATTCTTCATTCTTTTGGATCTTTGCATTATTAATTCTTGCCGGCGGTGGATTCGGTGGTTTTGGTTTTGGCAATAATGGATTTGCTAATGCTATTGGTTATGAAAACCTTGCAACTTCTAATGAAGTCCAGAGAGGATTTGATAATCAGAACTCCATGGCTAACCAGAGAGATATACTTGCCGCAGTAAATTCAGGAACCGCACAAGCAGTTGGTGCTACTAATCAAGTTTATCACGATATAGTAGGTTATGTCGGTGATAAGTATAATGAACTTGATAGAGACATCTTTGGTGTAGGCAGCGCTGTTCAGCAGTCAATAGCAAATCAGAACGAATGCTGCTGCGGAACCAAGATGCTCATGATGGAAACAGGAGCTGGAATCAATGCAGGAATAGCTCAGAACCGTTATGAAGCAGCTATGAATACAGCCGCAATTAACGCAAATACAACAGCACAAACACAGAAAATCCTTGATGCTATCCAAGGCAATAGAATAGCAGATTTACAGGATAAAGTTAATCAGCTTGAATTACAGAGTCAACTTGCTTCTGTAGTACGCTATCCTAACAATACTTTCTACGCAGTTCCTTCACCTTGCTTTAATTGCGGATGCGGGAATATCTAATTTAAATCTTTAAACGTCCATTTGACGAGGTAATTTTTCACTTCGAGGGCGTTTTCTACACGCCCTCTTTTTCTTAATTTAAGGAGGACAATCAAATGAGCAAGTCTGCTATTTATACCGTAAATTCTTCTGCACAAAATGTTGCAGTTAATGGAACTATTAATTTAGGTACAATCATTAGAAGATATGGCCCAAATGTAAATTTAAATGGAAATGCTATAACTATAAGCGGAGGCGGGTACTATGATGTTGATGCTTCTATAACATTAGCGCCTACCGCCGCTGGAAACGTAACTGTAACCGCATATAAGGATAATGTTGCGATCCCTGGAGCTACAGCTAGTGCTACAGCGATCGCCGCAAATGATTTAGTCAATCTCTCTATTTCTTCTATTGTAAGAGAATCATGTGCATGTTGTGAAAGTTTATCTAATATTACTTTAGTATTAACAGGAACTGCCGCAAGCATTTCTAATGTAGCTGTTGCTGTGGAGAAACTTTAATGACAATAGAAGAAGTATTCAGCGGAATAGGTCAGAGAATGGTTGAAGGTTTAATGACTCATTCTCAATTAGCTGATTATTTTGGTTTTTTAGGATTAGAAGGTTATCAACAATGTCATTTATATCATTATTTTGATGAAAATTGTAATTATAAAAAGATAAGTAATTATTATTTAAAACATTATAATAAATTATTAATAGATATGCCTTTTAAAAATCCTAATGTAATACCTGCTGATTAGTTTAGATACAATAGACAGCAAGTAACAAGTGATATTAGAAAAGATTCTATAAATGCGGGATTTGAAAAATAGGTAGAATAGGAAAAGAACACTAAAATATTTTATGAGCAAATGTATCGCACACTATCTCAACTTGGAGAAGATGCGGCTGCCGCATTTATATTGGATTTTGTAAAAGATGTAGATTGTGAGCTTGCGGAAGCTCAACAAAAATATCTTGAACTGACTGCTATTGATTATGACATTACTAATGTAATGGAAGAACAAGAGAGAGTAAAAAAGAAATATAAAAATAAAATAAAGGAGATTTCATTATGTATGATATAAAAGATATATGTGATGAGATAAAGAATCTTGAGGAGTGCGAACTTTCTTAGGATATGTGTAAGAAACTTTCATCTCTTTATATAATAAAAGATTTTTATAAAAAATATTATGAAGATGCGGGAACTCGCCTTGTGGCGAACGAAACTATGATGACTTCTCCAATGAAGGAGAGATAAAAATAAGGACGTAGATTATTTATCTACGTCCTTTTTCTTTTTATAAATTTAATATAAAATCTCTGAAACTTTGAGTTTCAACGAAACTACAACATCCTATTTGACTTCCCATTTTTACTCTATTGTATCTATCTGGCATACCATATATATATTTAATAATATCCCAATCATTTAATCTGAGTTCTTCTATAATCTTTCTTTTTAATGACTTTAAAGCATCATAGCTTTCAACTAATGTATCATTAGCACCAAGTCTCCATAAGCTAGCTTGATAATAAAAATATCCATGAAGTAAAGTCATCATAATTTGATGGAGTCCAAAATTCTTAAGATTTTGGTCATCATTATTTAAATACATATCAAAGAAAGGATAGCTTGCCCCCATAAGAAAATCTCCAAGATATGTGTCTATGTAAAAATTTTTTTCATTAAAATAAGACCTTGATAAAGACTCTGGATTGTGAACCCATTTATAAGTATAAATAGGAACATAAGCATAATCTTCTCCTATTGATATTAAAGAAGCTAAGTTACACGAGTTAAAGAAAACATCTTCATGTGACATTAAATCTTCTTTAAAATAACAATGAAATTTATTTAATGTATTTTCTACATTAAAATATTTTCCATGGAGCCAAGTATCTGTTTCATCGCCATGAAATTCTCTTCCATAGGTTTGTGTATCATAAAAGAATTCTCTAAATTCTGTGCATAATGTGTATTCTATACCATCTTCTTGTATTATTTTAAATACTGTCTTAAAAGCATTTGGTTCAAACATATCATCATTGTCTATAAAAGTAAGCCATTCTCCGTGTACATAAGGGAGTGCGGCCTGCCGCGTATTTCCTGGACAATGTACCTCCCGCGTTGTTTCACAATATACAATATTCATTTTATCTTCAAATGTTTTTACCACATTAAGAAAATTATCAGTTGATTTATCATCACAAATAATAACTTCATAATCATCTTTATGAAGTCCATTATCTAATACGGATTGTAACAATCTACCTATTGTTTTTTCACAATTATAACATGGTACAACGATTGATAATTTCATCCTTTTATCTCCTTAAAAGAAAAGCCCTGATATTTTTATATCAGGGCTATTTTTTATTTTATTCCAGTACTTCCAAAACCGCCCTCGCCGCGCTCTGTACTATCAAGTTCATCAACTTCATTAAATGAAACTTTAGGACATTCCATTATAATAAGCTGCGCGATTCTAGTTCCTGCGGGAATTATCTGCTCTATATCTGTATCATTATGTATTGCTACAACTACAGGACCTCGATAATCTGCGTCTATAACTCCAACACAGTTCGCAGGTCTAAGTCCCTGCTTTGTAGCGAGTCCACTTCTCGCAAAGATAGCTCCAAAATAACCATCTGGAATCGCCATTGAAAGTCCCGTATCAATTTTTACGGTTGCGCCAGGAGGAAGCTCTATATCATAGTTTGTGGCTGCATAGAGGTCGGCGCCCGCAGAAAAAGCAGTACCAAAAGTAGGCATTTTAGCAAGATTGTTTAATTTCTTAATATCTATATTTATTACCATAATTAAAATTCCACTCCTTCATCATCGTCATCGTCTATATCATCATCTGTTGTTTCTTTTACTATTGGCTCAGGGAAATATCCTGGATCAACATTATAACTAACAGAAGCAGTACAATCAGGCTCTTTTTCAGAAGTGAAATCTTCAGTAAGGGTAACTCTATACCATTCATCTTCTATTTCACCTTTTACCTTTTTACATTTGTATTCTGAGCTGTACTTTGATAATGTAAAATTACGGTCTCTTTTAGCTTCTTCTATAAGCTGCTTAGCTTCTTCCTCATTAGGAACTCTATAAGTAAGAACACTTCTTATAAGATATTTCATCCTTTTTATCTCCTTTTTATTATATCATTTCAACAGTAATAGGAAAATCATTAAATTCTGTACTTCTATTAAGTTCTCTTTGAACTTTATCTCCTATTGCTTCCCAACCTTTAATTTTAAGAATAGGAGTGTCATTTTGTCTACATAAGGCATAACATACATGTTCTATATCACTTAAAGCACAGTCTATTTCTTGAATACATCTTTCATTATCATAAACGCATACTTTTTGTTTTAATACAAAAGGACTTATAACTGCTACGACTTGTTTCATATTTTTTTCCTCTTATGCTGATATAATACCATGAGTATAGTCAAAAAGATAATATACAAAACATTCTTTAGTATCAGGATCTTTTATCCAAATCTCATAATTGCCATCTTCTAATAATTCTATGTCAATAATCTCTCCTCTGTTTTGTAAAGTAGGTCTTAATTCTTTTACAATACCATCAAGAGTGAGAGGAATAAAAATTGTATAATCTCTTCTTTCATGGCATAATAGCATCCAATATGTCTTTTTATTATTAGTTGCTTCTTCCTAAATATGTTTTCCCATATCATAGGATTTTATATTAAATGTTATAGTTTCAAGCGGAGCTTCTTGACTCATAGCTTGTTTGTTTATAGAATATAAAGTTATATCTGTATTTAATTCTGCCATATTAAAAAACCTTTCCCTTAATTTTATCTATATATATTATAGCATATTTTTTATACTAAGTCAAGTTATATATCCACGTAATTTTTTACTATGTTTATATCTATCTTCAACTTCGTGTTGCTTACCTATATTAAATGCAGACTTATAATCTCCGGTAAGGTATCCCGTGACTCGTCTAAGTCTCTGAATATTAGAGCTGCCACAAGCAGGACAGGAATCATTAATTAATCCAGTATAACCACAATCTGCACACATATCATTCGGTACATTTAAAGCAAAATAGGGTATATCTTTATCCATGGCATAATTAACAAGAGTTTCCATAGCTTTGAGATTTTGAATTACCGCGCCTTCAAGCTCCACGTAAGTGATGCATCCCGCACTACTATATCCTGTTAATTGAGACTCAATGTCTATCTTTTCTATTGGTGATATTTCTTTCCAAACAGGAACATGCATACTGTTAGTAAAATATTCTCTATCACTTACATTAGGTATCTTACCATATTTTTTGCGGAATTTTTCTAAAGCAGTGTGGCAAAGATTTTCTGCGGGAGTGTAATACACTCCGAAGTTAAGTTTATATTCTTCTTTAAACTCAGCACAGCGATCTTTAAATAACTGCTCTATCTTCTTTGCTAATTCCATTCCTTTTGTTTCAGTATGGTCACATCCCACCAGAATTTGTAAGCACTCAGCTAAGCCTAACTGTCCTATAGCAAGAGTTCCGTGCTTAAGTGCTGATCTAATGCCTTCTTCAGGCACATATCCTGCCATAGTTCCATTCTCATACATGAATTTAGCTGATGCGGGATCTTGATTACATATATATTCAAAACGCTCAATGAGCATATCTTTTGCATCATTTATTGCATCATCAAGAAGTTTCATAAAATCATCTATTATATTATAAGATGATTCCCAAAACATTAATTTATTACCATTTTTATCATATGCATACTCTTTATGATCTGTAAATAATGCTTCCATTGCTATTGTTGGAAGAATAATTGTAACTGGACAGATATTTCCACGTCCATCTTTGAGCTGACCGAACCCGTTTATATCCCAACCATTCGCAGTTCTACAACCCATGGTGCTAAAGTATGTGCGCGGATCATCTGGATCGTATCCCGCATTACCGCTCCAATCGCAATTCGCATAATTAGGATAAAGACGCTTAGCAGTAGATTCAAGTGCCAATTGATAAAGGTCGTAATTCGGATCTCCAGGTTTGCGATTTACTCCTTTCATCATTTGGAATATACCACAAGGGAATATAGGAGTTTTATGAAATTTACCTACTCCTTTAATGCTACCTCTAAGAAGCGCTTCTGTAACCATGCGACCCTCAGGAAGAGTACATGTTCCATAATTGATCGAGGTAAAGGGGAGCTGATTCCCGCTTCGTGATTGTAAGGTGTTAAGATTGTGATACATACCCTCGACTGCTTGCTGCGTTTCTTTGATTGTCATATCCATAGCATATTGATATGCTTTTTCAAATGTTTTATAACCTTTATCGTCAATCGGGGTTTCTGAAGTAAACACACCTTCATATTTATCAGTATTTATTTCTAAAATATATTTACAACCATCTTTCCAATGTTTATAAAAACTTTTTCTTACATATGGAACCATTGTCCAATCTAGATGAGTCGCAGAAACGCCTCCAAATTGCTGCAGAGACTGGAGCTGAAAGATTACAGCGACTAACTGAAAAGCAGTATTAATACTATTTGCGGGGCGTACATCTGTCTGCCGCGTATTAAACCCTTTTGCAAGTAAATCATCAAAAGGTACACTAAGGCAATTATGCATACCAATAGCATAGCTATCGAGATCATGAATATAGATCTCATTATTCACATGTCTAGCTTTTGATTTCTCTGACATGCAGTTATCAAGAGCAAACTCTTTCATAAGCACTGCATCAGCTTCGCCTTTTCGACCACCAAAACTATGTTCATCAACATTTGCATTCTGGTTCTGTACATTACTAGCCTGGAGCTTTTCTTTAATAACCGACATCATATGGCTATTCCATTTGCGCTGTTTATCGCGGTCATGGCGATATTCAATGTATGCGGTGGCCACGTCGCGTCTTTTCGTTGACATAAGACCATGTTCTACTAATGATTGTATATCATCAATAGTTAATTCATTTGGTTGCCCTTCCATATATCCTTCAATATAGTTTGCTATATTTTGGGCTTTTTCTTCTGCGTATGGAGTTATTTTTCCATCAACCGCAATAAATGCTTTAAGAACAGCATTCTTAATTTTTTCTGAATTAAATGGTTCTCTAATACCATCACGTTTTATTATAAATAAATCCATTGGTATTTACCTCCCTAATTATTATTATTTTAAGGTTTGTAAATATATTTTACTTTTATACAAGATATATTAATTAAATTCGCCCGTTGTATTATAACTAGTACATGTTATCCCATAGTCTTTACCTGTATCCCATGGGGTAGTAATCAATGGACAAACAATAGGATCAGGATTAGAAGGAACTGTAATTATATGCGCGGGAGCTGTAAGACTCGACTCTTCTTTAAGCTCTTTATATTTATTTAAATACCAATCAGATTTCTTTAAATCTTCTTCACCATTTTTATCTGCCGCGCGATATCTGTATTTCCAAGCATTGCAAAGGCAGAAGTTCTGAACTGCTTCCTTACCAAATACTAAAATCATTTCGTCTATACATTCCATCCCGCCTTCACGATTATAATGCTTAGGATGGTTTACATTTTCTTTAGCCAATTTTTTATTCTCCTTTGGTATTTCTGTTTTTAACATTTCTAATGTATCATTAAACTTTTGTTTGTACTCTTCTGGCAACAATGTTATTTTCCAATCTGGATCATCATCATCTATAAAATTTACAGTATTAGTATTCATATTACTCTCCTTGTGCGGCGACCCAGCTCAGTGCATCACTGAGCTGGCTTCCCGCTTATTCATCATAATCTTCTTCCAATGCGCCGGTAGCTGTAACTCTCTCATGTTGAAGTTTAATTTCATCTCCAACTATATCAATTATTTTATAAAGTTGATGAGTCATTGTTGCTTGATAAGTCTTACCGACAAACTGATCATCGCGTCTGTATCCAGTAACCATTAACATTGTACCTCTTTTAAACCAGCTCTTTTCCAAAACCTTTTTAGTTCCATCAGGTTGTACTTGACTTACTTGACGTTTAAACATTGCATAATAATCTTTAGTAAATTTAACCGCTACTACACCAGATGTTGTTAAAAGAGATACTATATGATGATTATCATCCTTTGCTATTACAGTTCCTGCAATTCTATATAATTTATAAATAGGAATCTGTACGCCACCTCTTTTTATAAAATAATCTACTTCATTAGATTTTAATTCATTAAAATCTGCTAAATCATATTTTTTATTATCAATATTTATTAATTCATGCGGTCCATGGTAGAAACATAGTGAGTCCATTTCCCAGTGGGACTGGGTCCCCGCCGCATATTTTTCCCATGTTTCCATAAACAGCATATCATTTAACTTCATTAATGTTTCATTTTGATTTTCTTTAAGCCATTCTCTTGCTTTATCCATAATTAACTGATACTTATTATCCCAAACTTTACAAGGAATGAACATATTTCCATTTTCATCAAAAGAAATCTCATCTATCATTTCAGTTAAATGCTTTTCTAAAAATTTGTATCCTACATCATTTATTACATAATTTGTAAGATTTCTTTTACTTATTGCTTTAAGATATTTATTAAAGTTAAAAACTCTAATTTGTAATTCTAATTCTTTAGGAATTAAATTATGTTGTACTAATCCATTAAAATTCTGCAAAGTTAATTTTTTCTTAGGCTCGCATACTTTAGATATATAATATGCCATTATTTCTTTTCTACTATGCAATATTTCTTCTACCTCATCAAAAGCACCAGCTTTGATTAAATTAAACATTGCTGTCTTTGTTAAAGGACATCTTATCATAAAATCTTTAATTCCTTTATATGGTCTCCCGCCCTTTATCTTTTCTATTGTTTCTGTGTTTATATTGCTTAATGCTTTAAGACCATACAATATACGATTATTCTCAATATCTGGTTTAAATCCATAATCAGACTCATTTATATTTACAAGAGATACATTAATGCCTTTTGAAGTTATATCTCCAATAGCCTTTGCTAATTTTGCATAATCTGTACCTTTTTCTTTTTTCTCTACATCAAAATCGTCTTCTTCTTCAAGACTGCCGCTATTTACTATCAAACATGCAGTATCCCAATATATAGGATCCCAATGAGTTGCAAGATATGCGGTCTGATACCCAATGAATGAGTATGCAAGTGCATGAATCACACTAAAAGAGTAACCCATCTGAGGACCAATTCCGCAGTTCCAAATATATTTTCCAAGTACGGGAGATGTTGCTTGTTCCAATACTTGTTTCTTTAATTCAGGGATTTTATTCATTTGCTTTTTACCGACTATTTTTCTTGCGGTATTGGCATCTTTTAATGTAAATCCACATATATTTGGATCCATTAACATTTTCATCATTTGCTCTTGGCTTGGTGGAACGCCATAAGAAGATAAAAAGTAAGGTTCAATAACTTTCATTTCTTCTTTTGTCAAACCTGCTAAAGACATTTCACTATACCATAAACTAATGTTATTCTTAAATCTTATATACTTCTCCATAGGAGTTTCAGCACCTTTTTCTGAAGTCATAAGACGCATCAAACCATTGGCATCCGCTAATTCTAACATAGTTCCTGGTTTAATTTTCTTTGCCGCCTGACTACCTATATCACTATCAAATTGAAAGATATTCAAAATATTTCCTTCTTGAATATTTGTCCATACATCTTTATCTTCAATATCTAATACATCTGGATGGAAATATTTATTATAAACTTCTCTTAAAGATAAATTATCTTCTATTTCACCATTCTCTTGTAAAAACTTTATACACTGTGTTATCTTATCTTGTACTTCAGTTAAGAGAAAATCATATTTTGTCATTCCCGCAGCTTCAGCCATGTGCAGATCATACTGAGTTATTATATCCCCACTCGGTGTCTTCATAAAACAACCAAACTCATATGGATCTTCATCAAACATAATTACACCTGATGCGTGACTTCCGCGACGGCTAATAAGTCCTTCAATACCTTGCATTATTTCCAATAATCCAGGATATTGATTCACCTCATAAATGAACATTTGAACAGGCTCTCTACCTTTTTCTTTATTTCCATTTATGACTTCATCAAGACTCCAAAGAAAACCTCTTTCACTTGGTACTAAACTTGATAAATACTGTGCTATATCATTATCAATTCCATTAGGATATTCTTCACTTCTATATCCGCGGCAAGCGGTTTGAATCGTAGATTTTGTTGTTTCAGTTCCAAAAGTTGCTACAAGAGTACATCCTAAATTTTTACGAGATATATCATCTATATCTTCTTTAAAATTCTTTCCACGCTCTTCTTTTATTTTTTGAATGATAAGCGGGCGCTTTGATGGACACAAATCTAAGTCAATATCGCCAAGCTCGGTTCTGTCTTTATTAAGATAACGCCAGAATGGTAAGTCCCACTTTATAGGATCCAACTGAGTAATCCCAAGAAGATAATGATTCAGACCAGAGCAACTTGAGCCACGTCCCGCACCTACCATACTTCCGCATTCCCAAAACATATCAATATAATGTTGAAGCGTGATAGGATAAGAAAACATATTAGTTCCCAATTTCTCACCTATTGTTTTCTTTATATCAGCTTCTTCTTCAAGTCGAGAAAGATATTCATCTGTTCCAAGATTCTTTTCTCTTAATTTTTCAATACATTTGTTTACCCAATATCTTTCATATATATCATCAGAATCAAACATACTATTTAATATTGGATAATCATTATGTGCTGGATCTCCTTCACGTCCTGCTATCATTCCTTTATGTTTTGGATAATTTTCCACTTCAACACTAGGAATAACTTGTGCATGAGTCAAATCATAAAATTTTATTTTATCATAAATCTCCATACTATTCTTGCACATTTTTTCATATAAATCAACAATAGAAGGAGTTAAATTCTTTTTAATATCTTCTTCATCCTGAAGATAAGCATATTCATAAAAATCATCAACTTCTCGTTCTCCACCCTTACTATTAAGGTATGCTTTATGAACATATCTATCTTCTTTTGTAAGATAATGAGCATCTGAGCCAATTACCATTTTAACGCCAAAAACAACAGATAACTCTGCTATCTTTTTATTTACTATTATTTGTTCGCGGGAGGCACCTGGTGCTACTTCAAAATAAAAGTCATCACCAAAAACTTCTTTACACCAAAGTACAAAATTTATTATCTGCTGCTTTTTCTGTAAAGAAGTTTCATTATTTCTATCGCCCATCTTCCGCGCTAATTCCATCTCAAGAACACAGGAACTTAATTCACCACCTATACATGCGGTTGTCGCTATTAAATGACCAGGATTCTTGTTTATTATTCTTTCAAGATCAGACTTTAATGTAGGTACTCTTTCAAGTCCTCTATCATAATAAGAATTCATCCAAGCTAAAGAAGATAACTCTCTTAACTGACGGTGCCCTTCGCGATCTCTAGCTATTAAAATAAAATGAAAATATTTTTGACCAGTTTCTCTCGTATCTGTCAAATATATTTCATTTCCTAATGCTATTTTAAATTCTGGATTCTCTTCTCTTATTTTCTTTGCTAATATATTTACTTCTATAGAACTAGCTAAACATTCATGATCTGTAATACTAATTCCCGCAAGACCTATATCAATTGCTCTTTGAATCAGCTTCTCGGGACGATTGATGCTATCGAGAAGTCTTATATTACTATAATGGCTGTGAGAATGGACTTCAAACCGATTAGACATATTTTCACCTCATAATTTTATTTACTATATATATTATATCATATTTTTTAATAAAAGTCAAGCGAAAGATTATTCACCTTCCGCTTATGGGATATTCTAATTCTTTACAATTAAAAAATTCTTGCAATGCCCATCTCTCACTGCAAAGATTATTTGGTGTTTCATATATCATAAGAACAATAGTAGGTTCTTCATCATCAAAAGGTCTAGCAAATTTATTAGCGCAATATTCAAATGCTTTTAAAGTTTTTTCTTTATTTACCAATTTATCGAGTAGCTGTCTATATTCAACCATAGTAGGACAGTAAGGAGCATTAATTTTACTTTCACATGGACAAATATGAGTTCCATATCGTTGAACTATAAGTGGCTCATACCGAAGCCCGCATACTATTCCTCTTTTGTCTATATAATATTCTTTTCCTTGCGGTGGTCGGTACCAGGCTGGATCAGAGACACAAACTGAAACAGGTATGAGATTAGGAGTGAAATTCCGAATCTGATAGAAATAGCTGGTCTTTATTTTTATCATTATATTCATTTATCACTTTCTTTAAAATTTTTTCTGATATCATTTGATAATTTCTTTTATTAAACCAATAGTATTCGGTCTGTCTTCTACTGGTTCAAAAATAGAGGTTATTTCAATTTTCTTCAAGTAATTCCTCCCAATGATAATCTCCGCAATCTTCAATTCTCCAATCATCTACAATAATATCACTACATTCTTTAATATCTTCCTTATAACCATCAAGTCGATCAGTTTCTTCATCGGTTAATTCTTCATCATTAACTTCTTTTCTTAAAAGAGTTTTAAAATCTTTTTCTTCTTCTTCTGTAAAATTAATTTCTCCTTCTCTATGCCCATAACGAAGATATCCACGAATATAATCCATATACATAAAAATTTTCATATTATTGTCTCCTCTGTATCTATAGCTGCTTGTATATCTAAACTGTCTCCAGAATCAATATCTTCTATTTCACAAAAAGGTTTATATTCAAATAATTGATTTTTAAATTTGAACACTGTTTTACTTTTTCCAAAATCCCCTCCCCATTCAGAACCACTTAAAAAAATTTTTAATTTAGTTCCATCAGGAAGTTCTTTTATTCTTTCTCTTGTTATTCTCATTTTAATTACCTCTTTTCTTCCAAGGGTTAACACTTTGCTGGCAGTATTCATGTAGATATTCTAACATTTTATCTTCCTCGGGGAAGAAAAGATCTATCTGCTTTGTTGCTGCAAGCCAACCAAAAAAGTTTGACATTAACTGACCAAATCTCAAATCTGGAAATGATTCTTTGTGTACTTTACATAATGTTGCATAAAAATCGTCTAATCTATTAGGATCTCTCACTCTTCCATCTCCTTTACTTCAACTATTTCATATTTAACTCCAGGCTCATTTGAACTATATACTTTAATACCTTCGTCTATTTCAGTTAAAAAAATATATGCAGTTAGTAATATTCCAAATAATGTCCCTACTAAAAAGATTACTATTGATAATATAATTGATTCTATAGCCATTTTATTTTCTTCACCTCATTAGAACTAGCTTCTGTGATGCTCTAGTCGCAGCTGTGTATAACCATCGTTTATGTTCTTCTTTATCAAACGGGAATGATTCTTCTAGTACCAAAACCTTATCCCACTCAGAGCCTTGAGCTGCGTGGCATGTTAACGCGTACCCATATGTAATTTGTCTAGGTAATATATCTCCAATTTTATTTATTAATCTACCTATTTGATAAGATACTCTCCAATCTACACAAGGTTTTTCCTCTAATAAGAAATCTTTATCA
>Ga0310691_10000134_pt1 | contig 145050 bp, 101 predicted proteins | sample 176DNAGHGlowgp2_FD_203887 | JGI IMG/M metagenome (GOLD analysis project Ga0310691, IMG submission 203887) | Sheep rumen microbial communities from Palmerston North, Manawatu-Wanganui, New Zealand - 1766 DNA GHGlow gp2 (v2) (version 2) | ecosystem: Host-associated > Mammals > Digestive system...
CCATCAACGACAGTAACTTCATTGTTTCGGTATATACAAAAATCAGATACCTTATTTTTTTTAATTAATAGTTTCATTCTTAATAGACCTTAAATATTTCCTCAATTCTCGGAGTTAAAAACAAATTTATAAAATTTTCTTTTCATCCTCTACATTTCCATTTTTTTTGACAATACTAGACACATCCCAATTTTTAAGTTCATTTTTGATAGCATCAGTAACTATACCTTGAGTCGTCTTTTGTCCATCAAAAATCCATTGAATCTGACTTAGATCACTTTTTAGTAAGTGGATCAATGACAACAGATGAATGTTTTTCCAGATTTGCATCCCATTTGAAATTATCTACAATTGCTTCATTATAACCCGGAATAACTTTACCAGTTGCAGGATCAACACTTCCAGGCAAATGACCTCCAGTAATCCAGAGATTTGGATCAGCACCGGCCTCCGAGCCTCGTGCCATACGTAGATTACTAAGCTCAGATTTTTCAAATTCAAATAACAAGAATTGTTCCCCATCCTTTAATCTTTTCTTCCACATTCCTTCAGGAATTCCCAATTCTTTTTCAAAAACAGAAATGTCCCCATTTGCCTTCTTCATAAGAGCCCTTGCCTCTGACTTAGTCAAGACAAACAATCCATCCGCTCTTCCCAGAGTTCCATATTGTTTTGCTCCTGTAAATGTAAAACATGCAGCTCCATCATCAAACTTAGCTAAATGTTTAGCAACATATGCATCTCCATAGATAACCTTAGGATCAAGCATCAGGTCTAATTTTCCTTGCTTTTTATATGCTAATGTTTGTAGTGCTTTTATATTCTGTCTAACCTCATCTATAGCATTCAAATTGTTCAACTTCTGCCATGCCTCGACAAGAGTTTCATTATTCATCAACATTTCCAAATCGGATGCGGATGAGAATCTATACTCATTTGCAAATTTTTGTACGTCACTTCCAAGTTTGCTTGAATACTTAGCAGAAATTGGATCAATGACAATTGACGAATGTGATTCTAACTTTGCGTCCCATTTGAAATTATCAACAACTGCTTCATTATAACCCGGAATAACTTTACCAGTTGCAGGATCAACACTTCCAGGCAAATGGCCTCCAGTAATCCAGAGATCTGGATCTGCACCGGCCTCCGAGCCTCGTGGCATACGTAGATTACTAAGCTCAGATTTTTCAAATTCAAATAACAAGAATTGTTCCCCTCTAACTAATTTTTGCTTCCACATTTCTTCAGGAATTCCCAATTCTTTTTCAAAAACAGAAATATCCCCATTAGCCTTCTTCATGAGAGCCCTTGCTTCTGACTTAGTCATGACAAACAATCCATCCGCTCTTCCCAGAGTTCCGTATTGTTTTGTTCCTGTAAATGTAAAACATGCAGCTCCATCATCAAACTTAGCTAAATGTTTAGCAACATACGCGTCTCCATAGATAAACTTAGGATCAAGCATCAGGTCTAATTTTCCTTGCTTTTTATATGCTAATGTCTGAAGTGCCTTTATATTTTGTCTAACCTCATCTATTGCATTCAAATTGTTCAACTTCTGCCATGCCTCGACAAGATTTTCATTTTTCATCAACATTTGCAAATCGGATGCGGATGAGAATCTATATTCATTTGCAAATTTTTGCACATCACTTCCAAGTTTGCTTGAATACTTAGCAGAAATTGGATCAAGGACAATTGACGAATGGGATTCTAACTTTGCATCCCATTTGAAATTATCAACAACTGCTTCACTATAACCCGGAATAACTTTGCCAGTTGCAGGATCAACACTTCCAGGCAAATGACCTCCAGGAATCCAAAGATTTGGATCTGCACCAGCCTCCGAGCCTCGTGGCATACGTAGATTACTAAGCTCAGATTTTTCAAATTCAAATAACAAGAATTGTTCCCCATTATCTAATCTATTCTGCCACATTCCTTCAGGAATTCCCAATTCTTTTTCTAAAACAGAAATGTCCCCATTTGCCTTCTTAATAAGAGCCCTTGCCTCTGACTTAGTCATGACAAACAATCCATCCGCTCTTCCCAGATTTCCGTATTGTTTTGTTCCTGTAAATGTAAAACAAGCTGCTCCATCATTAAATTTAGCTAAATGATTAGTCACATATGCTTCTCCATAAATTTTCTTAGGATCTAGGATTTTGTTTAGTGTTCCTTGCTTTTTATATGCTAATGTTTGAAGTGCCTTTATATTCTGTCTGACCTCATCTATAGCATTCAAGTTTCTCAACTTCTGCCAAGATTCTATTGTTTCTTCATTTAATAATTTAACAATATCATCAGATGCATTTTGGAAATCCCTAATAAATACACCTAGATCATCTCCTAGTTTAGTCGAAAAACTATTAGCACATTCAACTAAATATTTTGACTTAAGCAAACACGCTCCATCTCTTGATATCACCAAATAACCTACATTATTATCAATAGATTTGACAGTATATTTAGAAGATGCGACAACAACTCTAGACCAATCAGAAGGAGCATTTGAGATTTTTAATCCCTCTTTTGAAAATTTCAATATTTCTTTTTCTAACAGACTACTAAAAGCAAAAGCTTTTGCATTTTCAGAAACTTTTATACCTAATTCATCTGCTTTAAGAATGACATTGGCATAAACATCGTAACAGAATGCCTTTCCGTCATTTCCTAATTTAACTGCAATTGTTGGAATTTCTTTAACAAACTTAACTCCAGTAGCTCTCAATGCTTTAAGAGTAGGAGGTATTGATTTTATAGCTACAGGAATACTTTTTGCTGATGCAGTCAAAACTTCTACAACATCTTTTCCAGCTGCAATTGCCTTAAATTCTCCTATGCCGACAAAAAAAGAAGCAATAAATATAACATCATAACCAACAGCATAATGAGCCTTATACATATCTACATTCACACCATCAGGTGTTGTATATACACCTATATGACCCTTTAATGCATCTGTAATAGAAGGTAGTGAACTTAACTTAAAGTCAGATAATTTAATTAAAAAGTTTTTGAGATTTTCAGCCACATCTGCATCAGTAGCTTCTGCAGCAAGTTCACCAAAGCCAACCAATTGATCAACTATAGAATTCCAAGCCCCACAAATTAATGCGAACTTGCAAAGAGGTGAGGCTACTCCATCCATAATTGGTTTTACCCATTCTCCTCCACCTACTTGAGTTGTAAAATAATCAACTATATACTTGCTGGTTAAATCTAAATCCTTAAACTTATAGTCGACTCTATTTGCATTCCATACATTTTCAGGAATCTCCAATTGTTTCATCAAACAAACCAACAATCGAAGTTCAACACTACCTGCTAAATTATGTAAGTCAGCCAAAACTGCCTCTGCTTTTTCAAATATATTGGCATCAGAAGAGACCTCTTTTATATGAGAGAACAAATGTATTTGAGATATGCACTCAAACAAATCATTGTCCTTTCTTATATCCTCAGTCAAGTAAAATAAAGTACCAAAAGCAGCAGGATCGTCAAAATCAACAACTATTGAATATAATAAAGACTCAGGACCTAAATCCTTGCTAAGGGAATTCAATTTAGCTATTAATTCCAAATAGCCATAATTCAATAATTCATGAAATTTGATTTTCTCTGTGAAAATGTCATCGGTATTATCAATGCCATTTATCAAGACATTATTGAAATGGCTTAATTCATCAGATAATTTCTTCTGATCCTCAACAGAAATTGTAATTCCTGATTTATTATAATGATCTATAATAAACTTAAAAAACTCTTTTTTCCTTCCTGCCAAACAATTAAGATAATTCTCAACAGTTCTGACGTATGAAGATGTAAATGTATTATTTTTTGCACTTTCGTATCGTGGTTCTATATCATTTTTAATACTCAAACCACTAACATAACTAAATTTATATACATCAATCGCAGGACATGTTCTAGCTACTGCAAAATAATACTCTCCATTTACATCCAATTTCTCTGTAATTTGGAATTTTTGCTTTCCTTTTGTCCTGTAAAAATCACCAACTTTTTCAGCATCTTTATAGAATCCCTTGAATATATGTTTATTATCAACATCTTCAAACAAAGCAATCCATCTTTCTCCATCAATAGTAAATGAATGTAAATATGAATCACAGAATCCTAAATCAACAGCATTATTTGGGATTTCAAATCTAAGTACTTTATCTCCATCTCTTAAGATGAAGGAATATTCATTTGGTTCAAGTTTTTCAATTATTGTGTAACCAAGATGCTCCCATGATCTATACAAACCATCATCATCGTCTTCTAGCACAGGCCATACCCATATACGTTCATTGTGGATATTATGCCACTGGAAATGAAGTAGATCATTGCTAGTCACAGTATTGTAATCCATCAAGTTGGATGTGCTTCCCTGCTTAATTTTCTTACTGTGCTCGAATAGATGCTGCAAATTGAAAGCATGACCCAACTCATGAGCCACGGTATGATTAAACTCTGCAGTACCTGGTTTTGCATTATCAGTAAAGATGAAACCTACACTTTGGCTTCTTGGCAAATCACCGGCAGTTCCCTTATATTTGCTCTCCTCTGCATTAGGGACAAGGAACAAATATAAATCACCATCTTTGACGTTATCTTCATTGTGTTCCTTGTATATACTGCAGACTTTCTTCATCTCGTCTGTCATAGAAGTCCAAGCAGACTGATCGTCAGCAGCAATCTTCAAGCCTCCGTCTTTGAGTACATTCTCTGTAATCCATTCATCTACAAGTTTATTCTCTACACTTACTTTGAATTCATATCCAAGACCTGCATAGATATTGTTGATATATGTCTGCAAAGCAGAAGCATCACTTACAGTCTCATCCGTCAAAGGAACTATATGCAGAGTCTTAGATTCAACTGCAAAATTAGAGACTAACAAAGATCCTACATTAACATATTTACCTTCGCTATTCTTTGAAATTGCATAGACCTGGCTACTTTTAGTAGTGTTATTTCCAGGCACTAATACCTTACCATTCTCAACATTCAATTCTAGGACTTCATCCTGACTTAATTTGACAATGTATTTTACATCCTTGCACTTATCAGATACGCTAACAGTCACCTTTGATACATTACCATGTGTAACTGCCACATACGGAATATAATATAAGCGACCTTCATCGAATGGAATATAGTATCCAGCAAGGACATCCTTTAAGCCTAACTTATCATCGTCGAAAGGAGTTGTGGCATCAGTAAATCTCACCGTACCATTCTCATTATCACTCTTGATTTCACTATTATCATAACTCAATGAACTTACAGATGTAACAGAACCTACAGTTATCACAGAACCATCTGCACCCCTCATCTTAATATCAGAGCCATCCTTCCAGAAATCACCTGGAGTATCACTTGGAGTAGTTTTAATTGTTGGAGATTCTACTTGTTCTGTCTTCTGGTCTCCGTCAACAGTCTTACCTCCAAAGATCTCATTCAAATCAAGTTTAAGCGCATTTTTCTCGTCATAAACAGTAACGACGCTTCCCTGCATCAACTCTTTTGCACAGTTGATCTTAATATTATCAAACTTAACTTTTAATTTGAATATCTTAGCAAACTTGAATGACAAGAATCCATTTCCTGACAAAACAATATAATCGTTATTTTTTGAATATGACGAAATCGATTCTACATCAATCTTTGTTCCATGACAATAAATTTCCTGTATATCTTGCTTTTCAGGAAGATTTTTTCCACTACAATCACTTAATTCAGGCAACGGAGACCCACATTCAGGATCATCAGATGGTTCTCCAGGTATTACAAAATGAATTGTATCTGAATAAGGAGCATAGATACGCTCTCCATCTTCATCCAATATGAAATACTGTCCTCTAGCGACATGAGTAAGGTCTTTATCAACTAAAATAGGCAGTGACAATGTCTCATCTCCCGACTCTGAATAAAGAATACTATAAGGAGTCCATTTATCCTTACCCAATGGCTGTATCTCAATAGATACGCCACTATATTTTTTACGGATTTCATCATTATCTTTAACCCAGAATGCCATGATGTCCTTAAACGACATCTCGACCTTATCCATTTTTAGCACATCAAGGTCATCGTCAACTTTCTTTGATGTAAGAATCTTTTCAGACTCTTTCTCCATCATCTCTTCAAATGGATCGACCTTCTTTCCACATGTGAATGAGAAGACTTTACTTATACCATTATTTTCAAATCCTGTCTTTGGTGATTTATCTGCATTGACCGCAGAAACTCGCCACGCATAAGTATGGCCATCTATCAAGGCTTTATTCCACACAAATGATGTGGCAGTTGTATATTCGCACAAACCATCAGGTGTCTGTGGCAGCATTGATTCGAATGCAGCATTAGCACTAATTCCTTTGTCTGTTATGTCAATAACTTCCAACTTATACTGTAGAAACTCTGCAGTCATCTTTGGCAGCTGCCATGAAAAATTTGTCACAGCAGTTCCTACTGGAAAATTTTGTTCATCGTATGGAGCAAACAAATATGGAGCTTTTCCACGTTCCATATAAGCAGAGACCGTGAATGGTCGGCTTAGAGACACATCAGAACCAGTAGATCGATCAACAGCCTCAAACACTAAATTATAATTACCCTCTTTTAGACAATTAGCTAAGGTTGGACAATTTTTAATAAACTGTCTAAAATCAAGGAACGGAGTATGCAACCCCTGACCAAGAGAAATCTCATCTGAATATGCGACAATAGACGAACCGCCAAAGCTCGCCACTGTCATTTTCACATAAAACTTCCAGTTCTTATGATATAAGTCTTTTCTGATGATATTCAACTGAAACCTTCCAGCTTCGGTATATTCCATAAAACAAGGAGTATACGGAGGAGTCAGGAATGCATTAAGTTCAACTGGATATACAGTATTTGTCTGTGCCGATATAGTTTGCACAGGTAAAAACATTACAAGTGTTAATAAGAATGCTATGTAATATTTCTTTAATATAGACTTCATAAGAACAAATAAATATAAATTCGATTATATATCAAAAATTAGCTGAATATGTAATTCTTGCCAATAACTCATAAACATTTGTTGACGTTGCCGTCGAACCTAAATATCGTGTGAAATTACCGTCTAACGAGAATGAATGAGAACCTAATTTCTCGTTTTTAGCTTTTATTGTGTATGTCGCGCCTAACTGACTGTTCAGCATACCACCCATTTCTCGGCCTTCAACTTGATTCATATTGCAAATTGTAGAAAAAGAAGTTGATATTTTATCTTGAACAAAAGACTTCGTGATTCTAGCGCCGGGACCATAATAGTAGGTGTTCATGTTTGTCACATCACTATAATTGAAATTAAACAATGCACTCCAAGACAACTTTATTGCATTGTATGTTTTGGAATAAGATGTATTCGCATTGTAAAAATCATTGTAAGAAGTTTGGACATCCTCAGTCAAACTTTTTGCTTTTTGCATAGAAGCCGAAACTGTTATATTGTTTGGCGATTCCTTGTCGCCAAATAAAAATGATGAGAATGCAGACAAAGAGTTGGATACCTGATAGAAATTAAGACTATCAAGAGCATCCCTCATAAATGGATATGATTCTGGTTTCATACGCGTATGAGTCTTGAAATTAGAAAAATTTACGCCTCCACTCCAAATATTCCCAGATGCATACGATAAATTGGCGGAATATATCAATCGTTTATTATCAGATTGTTTCATATTGTCCAAATTGTCATACTGAAGACCGAAATTTCCTGAAAAATTCAATTTTCCTTCCAACAATTTTACATTAGGCACTATTGTGTAGTTTTCTCTATCATCATCAAAACAATATCCTCCTAAAGTAGAATAATAAGGATCAACATGCTCATACTTAACACTCAATCCCCAAATTTTGCCCTGATATCCTAATGATAAATTATAAGCGTCCACACTTTTATCCGCATTTTCCTTTCCCCACATGTCAATCAAACTTGACGACTCGACTTCTATTCCATCGTCATTCATAATATTTGAATTATAAGCAGACAATGCATATTCACCAGCAATGTAGAAATACTTCAAAAATGTTTGATTAACAGACAATGATACTGCTGTATTTCTTTTAGGAGTAATATAACCTTCCACCGGTATCATTTGCTTAAGCGAGTTTTCATCATCCTCTCCATGGAAAAAAGTGACCATATAACTACCCTTTTCTGAATTATAGCCAACCTTTGCAGCATATCCCATACGTTTATAAGCGATAGTATTAATGTTATCCACTAAAGGATCATATTCAACAGCCTTTTTCAAACGTCCATAAATACCTGAAATATACCAATTGCCAGGAGTCAACTCAACACCAGCACCACTGATCGTATGACCAGCAAGAGTGTATGGTGAATAAGAAAGAGAACTTGTTCCCAACAATAAATGAACCCATTTATAACTAGGATCCAACTTAAACCTATTGAATGGCTGCATAAATGATCGTTGGGTATTGCTTAACGAAAATGAGAATGGCATTGCTATTCCACAAACATTGATGTTAAGATTACCATTCAAATAGAATGAATAAGGATCACGTGTCACCAAACTATCACTACCTTTGAATAATTCATTAGAAAAAGATATTCCACCATTTGCAGTCACACCTTTTTTCAAACTGAAATCGTCCAAATTCTGACGTGTTGATGAAATTTGTGCATGTCCATTCATCAAACTAAGAATGGACAAACAAATAACCAATAATAACTTATGATATTTAACAATATTCATTTTCCTTATATCACTCGTTTATTTTTTAATAATGTATGAATATCTCTTGTCTTTACCATTGACATTCATGATAACTATATAGACACCACTTGCTAGATTGTCCAAGCCACTGAACATGTATTCAATCTTGTAGTATCCAGAGGCATCTTTATTTCCAGGTTTTAATGGAACAGTTTGTACTAACGTACCTCCATCCATGCTAAACAACTGCAAATCAACAGTAGTATTTGCAACATTTCCTGGTTGCAAATCCAAAGTGATGTATGCAGTAGATGTATTTTCAGCAACTGTTGGAGCCACGTAGAAATCAACTATTTCTCCTCCTCTAGGCAAGACTCCTACCTTATCACCAATGTTATAAGCAGAAGGAGCAATGTATATTTTGCTACAACTCATTTCATATGCACATCCTGAGAAATACGCAGTCATTTTCACTGGAGTTGAAACAACATCAGTCAAAGATTCCATATAATGACTTCCTGTTGGTGTAGTTTTATATTCACGCTTCAATTGTGCAAAATTCATTCGTTTTGCCTGATCCTTATCCACTAATCTAGTGAAATTAGCATCAAAGAATGAGTCTTCAAACGAACGAGAACCTCTTTCCTTGATCAGAGTTTGAGCATTTACACTACCACCTTCTATATCATAAATAAACATACGTTTATCCAAAAGTTCCAAAACTTCATCATTAAATTCATAAGTGACACTATCACTTAGAATCAGTTTTTCTGTATCATTTTCCTTCGTATAACAAATGTCAATAAAGGTGATGATATCACTTTCCTTACTCCATTGTGAAGTTACAAAATCAATAATAGGTTCTTGGAAAGGTGCATCCTTAAATTCAGCAGTTCCCTTATACTCACAATTGTTTGAATCATATACAACACAATCGTATACCTTGCCCAACTCACCATTGACAGAAATAGCCAAACGAGTATCATCTGGATCACTTGTCTTTCCTTCACACGAGAACGAATAAGGAGCCACACCACCTGTCACATTCTGTGCAAATACAAATCCATTTCCTTCCTCTGGCGACCATCCGTCATTTTTTACAGCTTCGATAAGATTATCTGAATCGACTTGACTGACATGAGGACAAATTCCACTTGTGAAGAATTCTGCCTTTAACGGTTCTGGTTGGATAATAGTAATCGGATTCTCCAATTCCTGAGGACACTCTCTACTATCAACAAGTGTCATGTTGAACACACCTGCATCTAGGTCTTCAACTGTAGTATAATACAAAGAGACTGTATCACTCAATTTTTGTTCAATTAGAGAAGAGACAGTAACATTACCATACTGGACTTTTTCACCGTCTTTATCCTTCCATATATTAATACTGTATGGCAAAACTCCTCCTTGAGCATACAGATCAACTTTTCCTGTATTTTCGCTATAACACAATGACGAATAAAGTTCCTTCAATGAGAAAACCATCTTTGGAAGAGTGTCGTTGATTATAATCTCAACATATCCACCACCACATTCTTTGCCACTTTCATGAACGAAGAAACCATACTTGTTTATTCCCTTTTCCTTTGAAGGCACAATCAAAGTAATTGCTCCATTTTCGACCTTCAAATCTTTAGCGAAAGGAGAAGTGATTGGTGTATAAAGAGTATCCCGTCTTGTATATACATCAACATCAAATAAAGCACCATCCACAGATCCATTCAAAGAAAGAGGAACTACAACATCCATTCTTGGACATTTCGGAACAATTGTGTCTTTCTTAGGAATTGAAATATCACCCTTAACTCGGTACTTTTCATCAGCAGTGGCGATACATCCAAACTTATCCATAACCATAACCTTGTATAATCCTGGATCCAAGAATGCACTCATTGCAAAACCAGACCTTACGATGTTGTCTTGACTTATTACAATAGAATCCTCTGTCGTCTTGTATCCTAGAGAATTACCATAAGACTCTGGCTCATCCTCATTTGTAAACAAATATGTGTAGCTTCCCCAACCTCCACTAGCATGTACACGTATACGTCTAGCAAGAGGATCGCAATAAGCATCTTCTGCATTAAATATTACACTGTCAATCTTCAATGCCTCCTGAGGATTTTTCAATTCAATTTTTTCATTGTACACACAACCCTTATTATCTGTAACTCTTACTACATACTGACCAGCAGAAAGGTTTGCTACAGTCTGAACACCTGGTATATAGCAAGCATCAAAATTGTCAGAACTTGGGTTCAACTCAAAGCTCTTTCCAAATGGAGATTCTCCCCATACAGGAAGGTCACCTATTTCCGATCCATTTAGGTAATATCTTTTTACAAATGAAGTATCATCCATAAAATCAGTACAAGAATCAGCCCTTAGCATATTTAACTTGTTAAGGTTTCCATTAACCTCCTTAAACCATTCGACAGAAACAATCGACGGGTCTCCATATATGAAATCATCATCTTGTCTAGGAACAGGAGTATATTGTTGATGAGAGAAATTATTACTTAACATTATATAATATAAGCCATCGTTTTTCACCTCATTGGCAGCGACTGCTATTTTAGCATCAAGGATACCTATTTCATCTGTCGCTTGTAGTAGTTTAAAATTGCCATCCTTAAGCACACCAACTGGATGGTAATACATATACGACGAACTTGGCTGAACCACAAGGTTTCCATTATAAACATAACCTTCTCTATGAGGTCTGATTGCTATTTCTGCATCATGACGAGGGGAACAACTGATTGGAAGTATCTCCTTATCAAAAATCATATTCTTAGGTGCAACAACAGAGACTTTTGTTTCAACCGAATCAAGACAACCCTCTAGATCAGATTTGAAAATCAAACTATAATTACCTGGTTTTAGATTTGACACCAAAGCATATTTTCTAAAGTCTAATAAGCCATTCATATAGACATTTAAAGTCTTAACTTTACTAGAAATGTCAACAAATCTTATAGAGTCCTCATTTTTATACTTAGGCATTGAATCTTTTTCAAATACAACTACGGTATCAATCCAAGTACGATAAACTATATTACCATCCTCATCATATTTGATTCTATAGTCATATCTTTCTGAGAATGTAGTATCACCAACGCCAATCACTAGAGTATCTTTGATAACATACATTTCCATTTCAGGCTCTTTTTTCTCTTCATATACAATCTTCTCTTTTTCAAAATATGTATATCCGTCAGGAACCTGATATGTGACTTTTTCTTCGAAGCCAGCCAAAATAGGAGCATATGGTCGTCCTCCCTTAGCAGTCAACAAAATCATACCATTAGTATCGTATGGGCAATCTAATTTAAGTCTAGAAAGTGGCTCTACAATCAATTCATACTTCTTAATTCCAGGCATCGTTATTTTATCATAAACCTTATCCTCTCCACATTCATTTACAACACGAACATGCCATGTTCCTGTTTTAAGAGTGTCTATACGGAAGAACGCTTTCTTATTTTCCTCATCGATTGTTACAGGATTTGGAAGAATAACATCAACATACTTATCGTTTTCCACTCTTGCGACCTTACATACATGCTGATTTGTCCAACCAGTCACATTAAATGAAGCTACTCCATTAGGTCGATTAAAGCACGACAACACCTTTTCTATTTTAAGATCAGAGACCTCCGTCAACTTCTTTTCGACAAAGAATGTTTTTGTCTTAATCTTATTACCACAAACATCAGAAACTTGCAAATAGTATTTTGCACTAGGGAGTGCTCCTATTGTAAGTGTTGCAAGTTGTCCTTCTACTTTTGGAGACATGTGCTGACTAAAGACAGGAATATCAAAATTCAAACGAGAAAACAATATGTTAAATGATACTTTCCTATATAATGTCACAATATGACTATTATTCCATCCATCAACAAGCACAGTTACTGAGCCATTAGGAGTTTCACATGTTTGAGGCAAAACAGTCAAATCTGATTTATACTCTAGCTTCTTTAATGCTTCAACTTCAAATGTACCAGACACAGACTTGTCTTCCATCACACACTTTGCATTACCGTAGTGTACAGTAACATCGTATAGTCCAGGAGCTAGACAATCTACTAACTGAACCAAATAAGCTTCTTTATCAGACAGTGTTTTTTCAATCTGTTTTACTACCACGCCGTTCTTCGAAACAACTACAGTCACAACCATGCCAAATGGCAACTTAATATTTCCTGTAGAGAACCAAATGTCAGCACTACCATTATTTCCATTGTGACATTTTTCTGGATATCCAATTGGATCAAGCAACAACTGGGGAAGAACATCCGCAGTAGGAACCGTGAAAGTCGTAACCATACTGTCACAACCAGCAAGGTCTTTAACCTTTAAAGAATATGTCTTTCCTGATTCTACCGGATATGGAGATTTTTTCCTAAATGAAGGGCGTGAAGTTGTCAAGCCATCACTCCACTGATAAATATAAGGTGCTGTTTCTCCTGTGACATCAGCAAACATTTCAGCAGCATCACAATCAAATCCTGTCAATCCAAACTGTGCAAAAAGAGTATCAGGACCCTTAATTTTAAATGAAATGTATTTAGAATCACCAGAACAAGCCTCATTTTCAGATGTGTATACGATCTTATGGATACCCTTTCCTAAAGTTGATATTTTTTGAGTTGAAAGGTACTTGATTTCTTCTCCATCTAAAGTTAAAGAAGAATGACCTTCAATACCACCACTTAAACTAAGTTCTATCTCTCCGCTTTTCTCTCTTGCACAATATACAGTATCTTTCAATACTTTTACATTCATTGATACAGGTACTGGAATTGGCATTTGCTTGCTGCTGATGACAACAGAATCAGAACCACCACAATCATCTTTTACAACAAAATGATATTCACCACCACCTAGGCCTCCAAACTCAAATGTTGCTACAGAGCCTTCTATCTTAGAAGGAGTAGTTGATTTGTTGTTCCAAAAAGCATTGTATTTACCCCAACCGTTTACTGTAATAACAACTTTACCATCCGGTTTTGAATAACACGTTTGTGGATAAATTACTGGATTATTTATCGACAGTGAACCTTCTTTACGAACAACTGTAATTGCAGTATCTACAAACTTATCAGACGAGATCTCACAATCAGAAGTTCCATACCTAACAATCAAATTATAATTGCCAGAAGGAACTTTATCCAATATAAGAGCACCTTTCTCTAATTTGGAAGTAGCAGATTTAACTAACTTATTAGATACACGATCGTTCAACAAAGCTGTTACTGCTTGTTGTTTGTTGTTATTTGCATAATCAATTTTTAATTCAAATGCATCTTCATTGAAGCAAACCGATTGTTGAGAAATTGATTTAACTTCAATTTGATCCAAATCATCAACAGTAGATAGTTTAACTGTTTCATAAACAGAAGAACAATTGTTTGAATCTGTAACTTTACAAATATAAGTACCAGCTCCTACATTATTCAAAACAGAATTTTTAGTCACAATAGAATCTCCCTGTGGAGTCACCCATGTGAACAGATACTCTTCATTCTCTCCTGTAACCGTTGCCTTTATAAGTGTTCCATCCTCACACAATTTATCAGCTTCAGCATTTGACATCAAACTTAAATTAAGCGTATCTGGTGTAGATACATAAACTGTTTCAGACAAAGAATCAGAGCACTCTTCTAAGTTTGAACGCAATAAAAAATGATACTTTCCATCAGGAAGGTTTTCAATTTTTATCGTTGACTGACCATCCACATTCTTTTCTACATTGACAGAATCTGAAGCCACAGAGAATATTGGTTCGAATCCACCAGAAATTGCGAACTCAACAAAACCTCTATCTTTACTACACTTAAAACCATCAATCATCTTATCTGAGATAGACATCTGCAACTCATCAGGGGCAATCACCATAATTTCTTTCAAATCATACTTATCACCACATGAGTTAACTGCTGTTAGATGATGAATTCCGGGTTGTAATGCATATATATAAATAGTTGCTAAATCTGATTCTGTACTAGAAATATAAGAGTTACCCAATTCTAAATTCTCAGACAGAGCGACATCATCCAAATAAATTGTCATTGATGAATTGTATCCGTATGCTTTGATTTCACAATCAGCAGTAGACTCTTTACGACAAAGTGTCACAAGTGTATCTGGAGCTTCTACATGAAGTTTCTGAATGTTATCAACTGTAATATTGAATGTAGTATCAGTGGAACATAATTGTGTATTATGAACGTTGATTGAATAAGCACCTGGCATCAACTTGTCAAATATAAAATACTGACTTGTTTCGGATAGTATTTCAGAATCGACACTTTCTTTAGTTGAGTCACACAAAGTAACAGACCATGAAGAATTGTTATTTTGCTCAAGGGCAAAAGCAACCGAACCTCCAGGACCATCAGCACAAACGGTTTTGCTAGCATTTGTGTATGTGATTTTTACGTTATGTGATTCTATAATATGAAGATAAAGAATTTCTACAGTATCACAAGCCAAAGAAGAACCTATAACATTTTTGAATACTTCATCTCCACTCTCAGGCAAATTTTCTGCACTTAATGACCAATTACCATTAACATAATCTAAACCTCCACATATTGTGTCATAAACAGCATCCATAACAAAAGGTTCAACTGTACTAACTTCAATAGTTTCATATGAACCAATACATGTTGCAGGCAAACGATCAACACCTCTCTGGTCGTCGTTTATTATTGTTTTTGTAACTGGCAAACGAAGAGATGTACCATCAGCCAAGACATCTGATTTCAAGGCTATAGTAGGAGTGAATCCTCCATTATTTTGGGTGGTATTACCCTCACCCTCCATATTTTTAAGGATATTCTCAACTGAAGATGTCTTATCAAACTTAGAGATAAAGTTTGCAGATAATTCATCAGTATAAAGGTTGTATTGAGATTCTATTTTACCTTTTTCAGAAACGGAACCTTTAACAATATTTCCTATCATCAACAACTCAGTAGCATTGTTTGTTGAAATATTTGCCAAGATAGTATTGTTATACAATTCAGCATTTACATCATTCACAAACATTGTCTTACCGTCATTCAAGATAGTATTATTACTCAAAACAACATTACCCTGATTGTAAAGATTTAACGCTCCACTTGAACCATTTTCAAATGTAGAGTACGTAATATATGTAGTATCTTTTTCACTAATTGAATTAGTGAAACCAGTGTAATAATTGCCATAGAAATAAGACTCATTTACTTTACCAGAACAATCAAAAGCCATCATACCATAATTGTTTTGAGTGAAAGTACAGCGTTCAACACTGAAACTTGCGTTCTCAGCCTGAATCTTAACAGCAGCGCTTCCACCTGAGTTGTGGGCGTACGAACCGAAGAATTCGATGCCACTGATAACAATAGAGCCTTCATCTTTCGTCTCAACCTGGAAAATCGCATGACAATCGTCTTTCCTATAATCAGCATACTCACCCGCAGCATCAAACTTGGCAGGAGTATTGCCTTCATTGTCTCCACTCAGAATGGTCTTATAGACGGCAGGATCAGCATTCAATTCTGTTCCTTTTGATTTATCCGAATAGCCTCCATCTATGCTTACGCACTTATCCGAGAAGAACACCTTATCGTAATCTTTAGAAGGTATACCACCAACAATATCATAAACTGGAAGATATTCACCTTCAGCAATATGGAATTTAGAATTAGGTTCCACCAAATTCAATACAGCAGCAAAATCTTCTCCATTCATTGCGTCATCCCAAGACGAGCCATCACCCATTCCGCTACGTTCCATCTTCACGAAATATCCAACCTCACTTGGAACTGGCTTAACGAACAGACACAGAAGAACTACACTGTCACATTCATATCTGTCAGTGAAGGTTTCTATAAGGTCATGACGTCCAACCTGAGTGAAGACACTATCGTTGAAACTCTCTCCACAAAAAATTGTATCACGCAAGAAAGTAGTGTCACCAGTGCATCTCATCTCGTATGCTCCCATACAAGTTGAATCCAGACGCTCCACTCCTCGCTGGTCTGTAAGCACATTTTCAAGACGTGGGAATCGGATAGATTTACCGTCCGAAAGTTTGTCTGATTTTAGAGCGACGGTTGGTGTGAAACCTCCGTTGTTTTTTAGAGTTGGAACAAAACCTTCTTTTGTTTGTTCTCCTTCAAAAATTTCAGAAGAAACCTCATATTGTGTATCTGTATCCTCTATTATAAGATTTCCTGTAAAATCAAACAATCTATCACCCCAAACAGCTGGAGGCATTATATTATCAATAAATTGAGATGTTTCGAAAGCATTAAATACTGAACCATCACCATTCGCCAACAATATGTTTCCACCAAAAATTATATCGTTACACTTGATCGAATACGAAGAAGTATTGCCAACAATAGTATTGTTATTTAAAATGGATTGTTTGTTTTCTAACAATAATACATTTTTAGCAGTATTTCCTGTAACCGTGTTATTACACATAGTCACTTTCTTTGCAGAATGCACAACAGAACTTGATGTTATATTGTTAGAAAAAGTATTTCTGTACAAATACGCATCACAATCTACAGTTGCAAAAAATACATCATATACTTCATTTGATTCGAAAATTGAATTCGAAACTTGAATTGACTTTGATTCTGACAAAAGACCATTTCCCTTACATCCTCTAAATACACAACTATCGACACTTGCAGAATCAGCATTTGATAATATAATCGAAGACTTCTGCTTTATATCAATAAAATTACATTTTTTTAGTTCTATATATTTATTGAACATTAATGGTATATTGTCTACATTAGATTTAGAGAAAGTCACATTATACATAAACAAAGAGTCTCCTGCCAATACAAAACTCTGCGTATTATCATTATCCTCAATAAATTCAGAATCTTTTATTTTTATAACACCATTGTATTTTCCAGAGATGTTAGATCTGACAGAAATTTTATTGTCGGCAAATATGGTATTTGCAACAGTGATGTCAGAAGAAGCGTTTGCAAAAACACCATAATCAGAAGATGACAAATAGCAGTCAAGGACAATAATGTCATTAGGATCACTTGATAGAATAGAATATTTAGAAGACTGAAGATAAGAATGTTCTATACGGAATTTAATATTCTCTTTTGTCAGAATGAACAAATATAATTTTTCTTTTTGGTCATTTTCGATAATTTCTCCATTAAAAATTGTCTTATTTTGTAGAGAAGGATCTTCTAAATCACCTTTCTTAATACCATTCGGATAACCACCTTTTATCGTTACCGAATTGTTTACTAAAAATTGTCTTCCATTTTTCACAAAAGGAGAATAAGTTCCTTCCGCCACATAGAAAGTAGCACCGTCAGGAGCCAAAGGCAAATATGTGGCAAAGTCTTCACCATTCATGGCATTATCCCAATCGCTACCATCTCCCTTGTTTTTTCTCTCTGTCTTCACATAATAGTTCAATGAAGTTGGCTTAACCACAACTTTATGCATAACCACGCTGTCGCAACCAATTGCGGTTTGAAGTGTTTCAAAGATGCTGTCGTGCACTCCCACTTCTGTGAATGTCTGGCCAAAAATCTTAGTTCCGACATTGATTGTGTCAGTAGTGAATGTCGTGTCTGAGCCACATCCGATCTCGTATGCTCCCATACAAGTCTCAGGAAGACGAGACACTCCACGCTGGTCTGTTAGAACATCATCAAGACGTGGGAATCGGATGGATTTGTCGTCTGGAAGTTTGTCTGATTTTAGAGCAACGGTTGGTGTGAAACCACCGTTGTCTTTCAATTCAGGAGAGAAAAGACCTGAGGTTTCATCGACTGTTCCTTCAAGGATATCCGATACTTTCTTATTATAAATATTTGTATTAGAGAATGTCGATACAAACTCATATCCATTTTCAGCATAAATATTACCCTCAAATACTGGAGGTTGCTTCGTCATATGGAAAAATTCATTGCCGAATTTATTACCAACAATCGTATTGTTCAATAATTTATTCGTATGAGTAGACGCACCTCCTATAACTCCATTTAGTACATTATAAACAATAGTAGAATTAATCAGCGAAATATAAGTTGGATAAGAAATGTCGATCAAATAAGAATCTGACTTTCTATAATAGGCGAAAGTACAACCAGAAATATCAACAGTACCACCATACATGCCAGCAATTAGAGTTGTCGGATTGTTTTCTCCAGAAAAATAAGAATCTGTCAGTTTAATAACAGACTTATTTCCTGAATAAATAACATTAGAACCCGTGCCATAGCCTTGGAATTTGCACTTATCAACAACCAAAGTAAAATCGGCATAATTGTTCATTACAATACTGAAATCAGAGAATTTCAGATTATACAGCTCTACTTTTACCGCATCATTACCACTGGTCAGTTCTCTAAATAAGGAAATATGTGTGCTATATTTTTTAGGGTCCGACACTGCACCTTTGGTTGCATCAGCTGGATAACCACCTATTATAGTAACATCATTTTTTACTGATATACTTTTTAATTTATCTGATTTTTTCAAGTATTCTCCTGCTGCCACATGGAAAGTAGCACCCTCAGGGGCTAAAGGCAAATATGTAATGAAGTCATTATCATTCATGGCATTATCCCAGTTGCTGCCATCACCTTTATTTACTCTCTTTGTCTTCACATAATAGTTCATTGCAGTCGGTCTCACCACAACCTTATGCATCACAACACTATCGCATCCATTTACGTTTTGGAGGGTTTCAAAGATACCGTCGTGCGCTCCCACTTCTGTGAATGTCTGTCCATAGATTTTTGTTCCGACATTAATTGTGTCTGCTACAGTCGCGATTGTCGTATCGTTGCCACAGCCGATCTCGTATGCTCCCATACAAGTCTCAGGAAGACGAGACACTCCACGCTGGTCTGTTAGAACATCATCAAGACGTGGGAAACGAATGGATTTACCGTCCGAAAGTTTGTCTGATTTAAGAGCGACGGTAGGTGTGAAACCACCGTTGTCTTTCAAAGATGCTACAAACTTATCGTTTTTCGAATCATATTTTCCATCAAATAAATCAGGGCAAACAGAAGCATTCAAAGAAATAGCATTTTCTTCATTCGCCCATACTGTCTTACTTCCTCTCTCGGAAAGGTCACATAGAAAAATGTTATTTTGAGAAACAATAGGTTCTGAAGAAGATGGCAGATAAATACCATCTATAACATTACCGACCAATTTCAAATCATTATCACCTACTAAATAAATAGAATGATTATCTGGAACATTATTTGAAAGTATTGTATTATTATATAATTTCCACCACTTTACATACTCACCATAAAATGTTGCTATTCCAGATGTATTATTAACATAAGTAGAATTTACAGAACTCAAGTTTGTACGATAAGAATCAATCATAGCCCCATTAGATACAACACAATTTTCAAATGTAGAATTAGAAATAGACATAGACATTTCATTTCCATTGCTAGTATTTATCATACTAGTGCCCATCTTATTTCCATCAAATAAACAATTGTCTATTATTGTAAGGCCATCAGGGGCTATTAAGCCACCATTTGTCTCATTTTGTATAAATTGCGTATTCAAAATACTCGTAGATGGATTACTTATTCCTAGAACAAGAAAATTGTTGCTTTCACGAGAATAAACATTGGAATCAAAAATACTATTCTTTATTAAAAATTCAGAATCTGTATGTATCATACCTGAATTTCTAACAAATGATACATTATCTATAATAACACTATTTTCAGAAGCTGATGTATTCCGTAACAACGCTTCTGGTCCATTCTCTTCAAATTTTGAATTTTGAATATTCACATCTGCATATATCAAATGTAAGCAACTATAATTACGATTAAATGAAGAATGATCTATCTGTATACTGACTTGTGGATACCCTGAATTAACTGCATCCCCTGGAATGTCTTCAAAAGCAACATTATCAACAATTAAATCCAAAGAAGCAGAAATTGCTCTTTTAGATGTATAAATGCCATAATAAGAAGAATGAGAAAGAACAACTCCATCAAGAACAAATTTTGTATTATCTACAAAATACACCACAAATAAAAATGTTGCATTATCCTCATAATTTTTATGCGTAAGAGAATAGCTGCCGTCAGTTTCTTTAACGAAACTAACTTCATCATCTTTTTCAAAGTCACCACTAAAAATAGTTTTATATAAAGATGGATCACTTACTGCACCCTTTTTCGCATTTGCAGGATATCCTCCTTTGATTGTCACGTTGCTTTTTATCGTATACTGTGCCAAGCGGCCATAAGTTAGTTTCATGTCACTTCCATACATCGGATAATACGTACCCTGAGCCACATGGAAAGTAGAACCATCTTTTGCTTGTGGCAAATAATATGCAAATGTTTGTGGACTCATAGCCTTATCCCACGTTGATCCATCGCCATAGCCATTCATCTTGACATAAAATTCAGTGCGAGTCAGATCAACTTTTCCCATCTCCGGATAAACGACATCTGATAAAGGAGACGTGATTTTTCCATAAGTGGCTGTAGCCGTAAATCCTATGATACTTTTTCCAACAAACATGGATCTGTCCAATGTGTCAGAGAACGTACCGTCGGCATTTGTATAGAATGAATCGACAAGCATTTCCGCAGTCTGCTCTCCTTGTGATGTATAGAACAACTCTATTTTAGCTTTAGCTGCCGTATCAATTTTTCCCTCTATCACAATTGTTTTTTCTGTCATCTTGCATGATGTGAACTCAGGCACAGGATAAGGGTCGGTCGTTTTAATTGCAGGATACGCTTTGTTCGTATGCAGGAATTTGTTATCAGAAAGTAATGATGTAGTAGCATCATATTTTGTAATATCATAAACAAATGCTGTTCCTTTGTTAGAGTCAAATGTCGAGTTTGTCAAATCGAAATTGCATTGAGATATAGACAAACCATAATTCTCATTTCTAGAGAATTCACAACTATCTATATCTATTATATCTGATTGTCCCAATAGCACCAGGCCTCCTTGTTTATTATCTGAAAACGAACATTGCTTAAATCTTGGAAGGCCAATAAAATCAGTAAAAATAGCTCCATTCTCTGAATTGTTACTGAACACACACGAAGAAACAGTTCCTTCTAACATCGCATTTATGCCTGAACCATGATTATTCATAAAATAACAATTGGAAATACTTGGCATATGACTTAAAGCGCCACCCGGTCCTCGAAGTCCATCCTCACCATTACCAAGAATTGGATCTATATCCAAATTACGATTTGTACCAATAAAATTTCCACTAATAGAATCTAAACTATTTTTTTCACTAGCGAGAACTCCACAACGATTATTTCCAGCAACTATATTATTTTTTATTACATCCGTATAAGGGCTTGCTATAATACCATATCCATTGGGCATCGCTGTTTTCTGATTCCTATCCAATCCTATATTATTACCGTAAATTATTCTAGAACCATACATTCCTACGGAGTCATTTCCTGAAATCCAACAAGAAATAACAGAATCTAATATAGAAGGGTGGGACGTTGAACTAATGCCTATAATATTGTTTATAATGTCACATTCTTCAATACATTTACCACCACTACTAGAAGAAACACCTATATTATTCTCACGAATTATAGTATGCTTTATTTTATTAAAAGAATGAGATCCATGAATACCAAAATCTCTATTTTTCTCTATGATACAATTTTCAACACTAATACCTTCTATATAGATTTCTACCCCTGTTTTATTGTTTCGAGAAATACAGTTAGTCATCTTACCACCTGCAATAGAAAATCCATGTCCATCAGAAACATTTTCAGAAACAATCTTATTGACATTGTAACAGTGAAGTCCATGTAAAATAATTGTGTCAGCATATGTTGATCCATCAACAGATGCATTGGTCGAATAGTTAAATCCTTCTATTTCTTTTTTTCCTTTACCTGGGAAATCAAAAACAATTGTATCATTTGCACTTGCGTAGTGACATGCCCATCTCATCGATCCGACTATAAAATCAGATCCACTTTTTTCATCCAATGTCGTATTTACCACCCAATAAGGTTGCTTTACATCATAAAAAGTAAATGAACTTGTATGTGCTTTTGCATAAGTAGCTGAAGCAGACAAAACAAAGTGTTGCTTCAACATAAGACCTTTTTCTGGCAATGTCATTTCTAAACTAAATATTCCATTCGAATTGGTCTTTGTGGTTCCGAAATATTTTTTACACTCATAACGATTATCAGAAGAATTAGAATTATAAGATGCATTAGAAGAAGTGAACAGCTCTATATCAACAACTTCATTTGAAGAAATATGACCATTCACAAAAAGTTTGCCATTCCTGACATATGCTGTATCTATAACAGGAGTTGAATATTTAGACTCTGAAACATAATAGATCGGATTTAATAATGTTGTGCCTTCTCTGCTAAATGTAGTTCTAGAGCAAACAAACTTAGCAGGGTCAATCGTAAGACGAACGCTTAAATTTTGAGCATTCACAAATTCACAATCAACAATCTCTAAATACGTACTTTCCGAAGTTGAGGCAATAACACTATGATTCAAAGAAGAATTTTTTATTAAAAGATTTCCTCCATACGCTGTAATATCACCATAGAAAAAACATGAATCTATCTGCACATCAACTGTGTTCTCATAATAATCGGAAGAAGATAAATAAATGGCTGAAGTCTTTCTATTTTTTAGTACAAGACCTTTCAAATTTAATTTGGTCGTGTTGTAATTATTAAGATAAAAACAATAATCCGAATATTCCATATCATTCGCATCAATGATAATAGAATCCTTGCTAGAACTTGCATCTATTGTTACATTTCCTTGAATTTGGATTTGGCTCGTCAATTTTATGACCTTATTGCCATTCCCTTCAATATCAAAGGTAATCTCAACTGACGGATTTGAAGATGCTTGACTACATGCCCATCGCAAAGAGCCTTCTTCCTCAGCGTCATCAGATGTGTTTGTAACAGTAAATTGGGCTGCCCACATCATCTGCACAGCCATCAAAGCCAATATCAAAGAAAATATTCTTTTCATCGTATATAAATTATTCTCGTATTATTCTACAAACCGTTAAAACTTTCCAGAAAATAAGATCCTTTTTCACATTAATGCATATACACAATAAAGAGGACACTTCTGCATCACCTATCATTCTATATATCAAGCATTTAATTCAAAAAGTTTCTTTAAGGCATTCATATCCCTGGACAAACTCTGCAAAATTACGAATTAAATGCTGTTAAAAAATGATTTACAACACATTTTCTTATGAAAAGAATTAAAAAATGTTAAAAAAAAACAGCACCGTAGGTGCGACATATCATAGGATTAGGTGTAAACCCAATCCCGTAGGTGCGACACAACACAGGGTTGGGTGTAAACCCTCAACCCTCAACCCTCAACCCTCAACCCTCAACCATCAACCCTCAACCATCAACCCTCAACCATCAACCATCAACCCATCCCTGATAAATCCCACATGTTTTTGTGAAATAAAAAAAGTTGATTATTTTTGCATTTGTGTATCACTAAACTGCATAAATATCGTATAAATGAAAGCGTTATTCCGCTACTGCATAATTTTTGTCTATTCTTTTCTGTTGTCGGCGTGTGTGTCTACGACCCAACCGTCTGCAAAAAAATATGTCACTGATAATGGCAGAGTGTTTGGCACTTTCTATCAAATCAAATATGCGTCAAACGGAAAGGATGTGAAGACGGAATACCTTGCAGCTCTTGCAGCCGTCGACACTGCCCTCTCCACTTTCAACAAGCAATCCACTATCACCCGCGTCAACCTTTCTTCCGACTCGGTGTTTCTGACTGATAAGGACTCTCTGTTCATAAGGGTTTACAATAAGGCTTGCGAGATCTCCACAATCACAAACGGGGCTTTCGACATCACCGTAGCTCCTCTTGTGAACGCATACGGATTCGGTTTTGATCCGAACCGCTCCACTCCCGACAGTGTGATAGCCGAACTGAAAAACTATGTGGGCTGGAAGAAAGTGTCTCTTTCTCCGTCGGGATACATAAAGAAAGAGAATCCGAATATCAAACTGGATGCGTCGGCAATAGCAAAAGGGTTCGGTTCCGACGAAGTGGCTCGCGTCTTACGCCAAAACGGAATCAATGATTTCATGGTTGAAGTGGGAGGCGAGGTCGTCTGCAGTGGAGTGAACGACAAAGGAAAAGTGTGGAGCATCGGAATCAACAAACCGATTGAAGACAGCACAATGCAGCACACCAACGAGTGGCAACGAGTGGTGCAGCTCGACGGAAAGGCTTTGGCCACAAGCGGCAACTATCTGCAATACTACTATAAAAATGGCACCAAATATGCCCACACGATAGACCCTTGCTCGGGCAAACCTGTGAACCACACTCTGCTAAGCAGTTCGATCATCGCAGACGACTGCATGACAGCAGACGCTTTGGCAACAGCATGCATGGTGATTGGAGTTGATTCCGCACTGTCACTTATCGAATCATTGCCCAACGTGGAGGGCTATTTCATATATGCCGGAAATAACGGTGAGTATTTAGAGAAACACACAAACGGATTCAAATTCAAACAATGATGAACTTTAGACTGAGAAATATCATAACCGGAGCCTTGCTGACTGCAATCTCATTCAGCTCTGCTGCAACAGGATTCAAGGGTGTTGACGATCCTGAATTCAAAAAATATGTCGCAGCCGCAAAACAATATCCATCCGAACTTGTCGGTCCGAACGCGCTTAAAGGTGGCGACGTGACTGTCACTTTCACCGTCAACAAGGACGGACATATCTCTAACATCAAGCCTTCTTGCAAATGTAATCCTCAACTGCTCAGAGAGGTGAGAAGTCTTTTTGAGACAATGCCTGATTTTGAGCCGATCAAGATCAAGGGAGAGGCCCAGACCGTGACGCTGACAACCAAGGTCAACTACGCACTGAACACAAATGAGAAGCAACGTAATGGAATGCGTCCCAAAGACTACGTCTACACGGACTCCCTAATCGATGATTACAGACGTGTGCTCAACAAAGGCAAATGGAACTTCCTTTACAAGAACGGCACCGACGTCTTCCCTTACAACTACGAATATATGCAGCACTATCCCGACGGCACCGTCCGCCTTCGTCATAACGACAAATGGGGATTGATGAACTGCAACAACGAGGAGCTTATCCCACACGAATACGAGGAGCTCTACTACTACGAAGAGGGCTACTCTCGCGTCAAGAGAGATGGCAAATGGGGATTAATCAACAGTTTAGGCAAGCCAATCGTGAATTGCCGCTACGACACCATCGGACTCTTCGGCATGGAGACATCATTCAACGAGACTTTTGACGAATCTGTAATCAAAGACGGCCCTGTAATGAAGGATCTGGCATTCGCAAGATTAGGTGGCAAATGCGGATTCATCAACAAAAGCGGAAAACATGTGATCGACTGCGTATACGACACCCTGTTAAAATTCCGTCCAGGCTATGTGATATTCGTGCTGAACGGGAAAAAAGGTTTGGTAAATGATCTTGGCAAGACTATCATTTCAGCCCGCTACGACGACATGTCTTATTTCTTCGGTCATATTGCTCTTGTGAAGACGGGAGCTTTCTATGGTTTGGTGGATGAGCTCGGACAGTCTGTGCTTCCATGCAAATATGACGCCATCAAGTGTTTTGAAAACAGCACAGAGGCTTTGCTGGTGAAGAAGAATGGCAAACTTGGCATATACGATTTGTCTGGCTACCCTATCGTGGAATGCGCATACGACTCAATTTATGCAGACAAGACAAAAAGAAACTCCGTCATTCTGATAAAAGGAGGATTAAAGGAGGAGAGCACCGTCTACTATGAACCTTCAGTTAAGATTGAAGACGAGACGAAACTGATCCATTTTGAGGAGAACAACAAATATGGTCTTCTCACACCCGACAGCCAGACAGTGTACGTGAAACCCATCTACGAATACATCGATGTGTTCTACAATGGTTTGGCGATTGTAAAAAAAGATGGCAAATGGGGAATGATCAACAAATTGGGGAAAGAGATAGTCGAGCCACAATACGACTATATCAATCCTTACAGCTGTGGATTCGCACGTATTGTGAAAGATGGCAAAGTAGGATTCCTTGACAATAATTTCAAAGAGGCGGTATCTCCAAGTTTCACTCACGCATATCCGTTCAAAGACGGCCTTGCGTTGGTCAACAAAAGCTACTATATCGACACGTTTGGCAAAAAAGCAGAAAAATTGGTCGAGGGGCTAATCCGCCATGGCAGCTGCACAGAAGTGCCAAACTATATGAAGGAAGCGTTCCCGGGATACGAGTGCATATCTCATTATCCTGGCGACGTATGTGAACTACCAGAAAAGGAGGATCAAAAGAAAGACAAAAAATGAGATTCGACGAATTAGATTTTGAGCCGTCGTTGATTGACGGTATCGACGCCATGAATTTCCAGGAGATGACTCCTGTACAAGAGAAGGCGATGCCTGTGGTGATGGAAGGCAAAGATTTGATAGCTTGCGCGCAGACAGGCACAGGAAAGACAGCTGCATACCTGCTGCCTCTTATAAATCAATTGCTTAGAAAACCATCTAAAGATAAAGTGAGGGCGATCATCATGGCCCCGACTCGTGAGTTGGCACAACAGATCGACCAACAATTGGAAGGAATCTCATATTTCGTGCCTATCTCTTCAGTGGCTGTCTACGGTGGCAACGACGCTTCCGCATACGAGACCCAGAAACAGGCGATGAAAAACGGCACAGATATCGTGATTGCCACTCCGGGTCGTTTGATCTCCCATATAAAGATGGAAAACGCCGATTTTTCAGGTGTGGAACATTTTATTCTGGACGAAGCCGACCGTATGCTCGACATGGGATTCTACGATGACATCATCTCTATAGTGAAGACGTTGCCAGTGAAGCGTCAGACGGTGATGTTTTCAGCAACCATGCCAGCTAAAATCAAAAAGTTGGCGGAGACAATCCTTCACGAGCCTGAATTCGTGAATGTGGCAATCTCCAAGCCTGCGGAGGGAATCACACAGCAGGCTTATATCTGCTATGAAACCCAGAAACGAATGTTGGTGCAGAAATTGTTGGCAAACAACAGCGTCGACAAGACCATCATTTTCTCCTCGTCGAAACAGAATGTCAAGGATGTCTACAACGCTCTACTTCGCATGAAAATCAAAGTCGGAGCCATGCATTCCGATTTGGACCAGGCGTTTCGCGACGAAGTCATGCTCGACTATAAAAGTGGAAAAATCAACGTCATTGTGGCCACAGACATTCTTTCCAGAGGAATCGACATCGAAGGAATCGACATGGTGATCAATTATGATGTGCCACACGACGCTGAAGACTATATCCATCGTATCGGACGTACCGCACGCGCCAACCGTCAGGGTGTGGGTATCACTTTCGTGTCGGAAAAAGATCAGGACAGGTTTGGCATGATTGAGCAGTTTTTGGGAAAAGAGATTGAAAAAATGCCTCTGCCAGAAGAGCTTGGTGAAGGACCGGCATACGAGCCTAGGTTGAAAGGCAAAGGAGGCAGAAGAAGACAAAACAACAACCGCAGTCAAACGGCAAAAGGCAAACAGTCAAACGCCAATAGCCATAAGCCAAATGCAGATGGCAAACATAACAATAAGCCTAAAGCTGATGGCAACGAAAGCCAAGAGCCTAAAGCCAACCGCCAACATTTTAAGCCAAATGCTAACGGCGACGAAAGCAACAAGCCGAGAAGATACAACAACCACCATCGCAGATTCAACAATCGCAACCGTGGCAACAACAATTCTCAACAAGGTGACTTGGCAAAAGACGATTCTGTGGGATAACAATATAAGAATATGGCAAAACACAACTTATTATTCGTTTGCTTGGGCAACATTTGCCGTTCAGCCGCAGCGGAAGCTGTGATGAAGAAGATTGTGGACGACAAAGGAGCATCAGCAGATTTCAACATCGACTCCGCAGGTATTCTGAACTATCACCAAGGAGAGCATGCAGATCCACGTATGATATCGTTCGCTTCACGCAGAGGCTACGACGTGACTTCCATCAGCCGACCTGTGAAAACAGCTGATTTTGACAGATTCGACCTGGTGATCGGCATGGACAACACCAACGTCGACGATCTTTACGACCGCGCGGCGACTGCGGAACATACGAAGAAAATCCACAAAATGACAGAATTCTGCAGAAACTTCACAAACGACTACGTGCCAGACCCTTACTATGGCGGCGCAGATGGATTTGAACTTGTGCTAGATCTTCTTGAAGATGCCTGCGAAGGATTATATGAAACACTAAAAGACGGGAAACTATGAAAGATACCCTTACATTCAAGATGAAAACATTGGAATATGCGTCGATAGCATTGCTTTTCATCGTCCTATTCACAATCTCCATCGTGAGCAAACAAGATTTTTTGTATGCTCTCCACGACTATACTCTGTATCTCGACTCCGACCCATTCCGATCTATCATATTTTCATATGGCGCCGGATGTCTAAGTTTTGTGTCGCGTTTCATCACACAATTCTTTATTTCCCCAGTGTTCGGAGCATTCGCAGTGTCAGCAACACTGACCGCAATTTTTGCCATACTTCTTAAATCATTCTCCAAACAGGGGAACGCGAAAAAGATAGTGTTTGCTGCAATTCCGCCACTTGCATTGTTCGTGGCTGCTTGCAATCTTGAATATCTGATTTTCGACAAAGTAGACGGATCAATTGTGATGTCACTACTTTTAGGAAGCCTCATCGCTGTGCTTCTGGCGTGGTGGATGCAGGTGGAAAACAAGATTTCGCTGTACATTGCGATTGTAGTGGCAGAGTTTTCCTACTTCGCTATCGGGTTATTCTCTCCATTGTCAATGCTGATAGGAGCATCGTCATACGTAAAGAAAGACAATAAAATAGCGATGATGCTTGCGGGAATCGGCTTGGCATCATGGTTTGGATTCAACTATCTGACATCAAACCTTCTCCACTACGAAGTCTATTCCATCGCATTATTCGCACCTCTATATGTCTCACATTCAAGCACTTTCTTCATCTATTCACTCATAGCACTGGCATTGTTGATTGTCTGTCCGCTCGTGGCGAGCAAGTGTGGAGAGGAAACGGAATTGTCGGCAAAGAGACTTATTGTCCCAGGAATTGCATTTGTTTTGGCAATTGTTGTCGCAAAACTTTGTAGCTACAACGATGAAAGTTACCACAAGATTCTCCGTTTGCAGAGACTGGAAAACGAAGAGAAATGGGAAGAGATGATCACAGAAGCCAGAAACACCACTCATCCGACATCAGACATATACGCTTACTATGTGGAAGCGCTGATCGCAAACGGAGAAAAAGTGGACCAGATGTTCAAATTTCCTGTGGAATGGGAAGGATACAGCACTAGCAATTTCTGTATGCCTCACATGATCCACTATGAAGATTTCGCCTTTGCCACAGGAAACTTCTGCATGTCGCTATTCCACGCAATGGAATACTACCAGTTGACGGGAGAGAATTTCCGTCGGTTGAAACGAATGATGCGTTGCGCGGTGATGATGGAAGAGCCGGAGCTCACCGAGAAATATCTGAACGTGTTGGAGACGAGCACAGTCTACTCAGACTATGCGAAAGAGTGGAGAAAATACAAGAACGACAAACAACAGTTGCTGACAGACAGAGATGCATACAAGAACTTTGACTCATATTTTGAGAAAAAGGACGATTGGTTTCATGCCTATTCAGCTGCAGACTTCATAGCGGAAAGGTCTAACATTTCAAACCCCAAAATAGCTGAGGCGAGAATCCTTACTGAACTTTATGCCAAAGATCTTGACTCATTTGTAAGAGATATTCCTGTCGCAGCTCAAATATACAGAGGACATGTGCCTCCAAAATGTATTCAGGAAGCTGCTTGTCTTTGTGCGATTATGGGCAATACCAAACCAGTGCAGAGCATCACCGTCGACAGGAATCTTGCGATAAACGTACAAAATGGCGTCAAGGAGATTCAAAAGGCAGGAAAAAAGGGGAAGGATAAGATGAAGAAATACGAAGGAACGTATCTCTACTACTACTTCTATAAAGAGACCGACACTAAGAACTATAAAGGAGGAGATTTGAAAAAATGAAAAAGACAAAAATAATCATATTTCTGTTGGCGACGTTGGTGTCAGCCTGCTCTGTAGACGCTCCGAAGACTTTTACCGAGAGTTCGGAGGCTGCCCCAATCCAACCCGACTGCTATATCGGCACAACTATTCCATGCAACATTCTGCCAATGAATTTCTGTGTCGACGCTGACAAAGATTTCATAGTGAAGGTTTCAGGAGAAAAGACAGCTTTTTCAGTGTCGTCAGACAATGGCGATGTTTGTTTTCCTATAGAAAAATGGAAATCATTACTTGCAGAGAACAAAGACAACGATATAACCTTTGAAGTCTACGAAAAGACAAACAACGGCTATCTACGTTATGCCCCATTCACTATGACTGTGAGCAGCGACTCCATCGATGAATACATCACATACCGTATGATTGAGCCAAGCTATCAGGCAAGTGGAGAGATGTCTGTCAACCAATATAATCTGTCGACAGGAGAAGAGAGCATAATAGCGTCTGACCACTACGCACACTCACAGCCTGGCTACCGCACACAGAGATGTGTAAACTGTCACTTTGTGCAGCGTTACAATTCACAAAACAGAAGTTTCTACTACCGTGGTGAGAAAGGAGGTATGATTCTTTCATACAACGGCACAGTCCGCAAGATAGACACAAAGACGGGAGATATGCCATTCTCAACATCAATCACATCGTGGCACCCTACCCTGCCTCTGATTGCATTCTCTATGGACAACTTCAAACAGTCGTTCCACTCGTCGACCACAAACAAGATTGAGACATACAATCTTCATGGCGACCTTGTGCTTTACGACATAGAGAAAAACGAAATCACAAACATCATCCGTACAGAAAATAGATTCGAATCATTCCCCGAATGGGCTCCAGACGGAAAGCATCTATATTTTGTATGTTCAGACGACGACAAAAACAAGCTGCCATTCGACAGTGTGAAATATGACATATTGAGAATTGCATTCGACGCCGATTCCCACAGCTGGGGCAAAATAGACACTGTGTATGCGGCAACTAAGCTCGACAGCAGCGCCACTATTCCTAAGATTTCTCCAGATGGCAAATTCCTGGCTGTCACAAGCGCTGAATATGGCATGCAAGTGCCAACAGAGCATAGTGCCGACGTCTGCCTGATCAATCTGGCGACATCTGAGTTCCTGCCACTGAAGAATGTCAACTCACCACTTTGCGACAGCTACCACAGCTGGTCGACCAACAGTCGCTGGCTACTCATAGCGTCAAAACGTGAAGATGGAAGCTACGCCCGCAACTACATCACTCACATTGATGAAAACGGCAATGCCACAAAACCATTCCGTATGCCTCGCCTCAACCCACGTCATGACGCCGACTTGCTGAAGAGCTACAACGTGCCTGAGTTTGCACAGACACCTGCCCCATTCAGCACAGCAGAATACATGGAGGTCGTCGCAAAACATGATGCGGAGAAAGCTAAGTTTGGCTCTCCTATGACCAAACAAGTGGATGGAAAATCAGGAGCGTCAAACATTCATCACAGATGATTGAATATCAACGATTGATAAAAAGCCGTTTTAGGGAAATCTAAAACGGCTTTATCATATACAGATTTTTAATGAGAATATTTATCGCAATACGCTTTACGGAGGATTTCAAATCCGCGCTTGTCGATGCCCAACAGGAGATGAGAGACCAAGGAGTGGAAGGAAACTATTGTCCGTATGGCAATCTACATCTGACATTAGCGTTTATTGGCGAGACATTTGACCTGTCGAAGATTCGTAAGGCTGTAAGTGAAGTCGTATTTGACCCTTTTGAGATCACACTCGACAAATTGGGGACATTCCAGACGAAGAACGGGACTGTTGTTTGGGCTGGAATCAAAGATGGCTCCTCAGCATCATCTCTCGCGTCGCTACTGAGAGATAGACTGATTGCCAATGGTGTCAAATTTAAGTCGACGGAGTTTTACCCACACATCTCATTGATTCGCAAGCCATCAACTGTTCCGACAGACATATCCATCAAAGCAGCATCTATGCGAGTCGATAGGATTTATGTTATGAAATCAGAGAGAATAGACGGAGAATTAGTTTATTCGGAAATTTAAGAGAGGCCTCCGACAATCAATATTTTTCATGCATAATATTGCAATATGCAAAAAAATCGTATCTTTGCCACACGTAGAGACACGCGGACGTGTGTGTCAATGAAAAAAGAATTATAAATTAAGGAAATAAAACATTTTTTACAATGGCAGACGTAAAGTCTTTTTATAAAGTGGCAGAGGACAAGATGGACGGAGCTCTTCTTCATCTTGACGATTCTTTCGCCCACATCCGTGCCGGCAAGGCAAACGTACGAATCTTGGATCCAATCCGTGTAGACAACTATGGTGCGATGACTCCACTTTCAGGTGTGGCATCTATCACAACACCAGACGCCCGCACTATCGCTATCAAGCCTTGGGATAAGAAGATGATTCCGTTGATTGAGAAGGCGATCTTGGCTTCAGAGGTCGGCATCACACCAGAAAACAACGGTGAGATGATCCGTTTGTGCATTCCGCCTCTAACAGAGGAGCGTCGTAAGGCTCTTGTAAAGCAGGCTAAAGCTGAGGCAGAAGACGCAAAGATAAGCATCAGAAACGCACGTCGCGACGCAATCGAAGGCCTAAAGAAAGAGGTGAAGAACGGTTTGGCTGAAGACGTTGAGAAAGATGCAGAGGCAGAGGTTCAGAAGATCCACGACAAATACATCAAGAATGTCGATGAGATGTTCGCTGCAAAGGAAAAAGAGATCATGACTGTGTAATTTTGACAAACAGTTTCTAAACATATAGGCGGTGGCATTGTCGCCGCCTTTTTTATTTATTTAATTTTTGGATGAAAGGAGTAGTTTTCAGAAATACAGGCAGCAGCTATATTGTACGTACAGAGAGCGGCGACTTTTGGGAGTGCAAGATAAAAGGCAATTTCCGCATCAAGGGAATCAAGAGCACAAACCCAGTTGCGGTAGGCGACATTGTGGAGTTTAAGGAACTTCCCAACTCCGAAGGCTTGATCAGCAGCATATGCGAAAGGAAAAACTACATCGTACGCAAGCCATCAAACCTGTCGAAGCAGCTCCATATCATCGCTGCCAATGTAGACCAAGCGATGCTGACTGTGACTATTGCCCATCCAGAGACATCCACCATCTTCATAGACCGATTTCTTGCCACCTGCGAAGCCTATTCAGTGCCAGCGGTGATCGTGATCAACAAATGCGACCTATATGATGAAGGGGAGACGGAATATATGAAAGCCCTTGTGACTCTATACGAAAGCATCGGCTACAAATGCTTTATCACATCTGCTCTTACCGGAGAGGGTGTGGAAGAGGTGCGAAACGCGTTGAAAGGCAAGACGACGTTGTTCAGCGGCAATTCAGGAGTGGGCAAATCTTCACTCATCAACGCCATTTCACCGAATTTTTCAGCTAAAACCGGAGAAATATCATCTGTCCACGACACAGGTATGCACACGACAACTTTCTCTGAAATGTATCAGCTCGAAGAAGACGCCTTCATCATCGACACCCCGGGAGTGAAAGGATTCGGCACCATAGGGTTCGACAAATACGAAGTTGGACATTTCTTCCCCGAGATATTCAAGCAATCCGAATCATGCAAGTTTGGCAACTGCACTCATACACACGAGCCAGGCTGCGCAGTGAGAGAGGCTGTGGAGCAGCATTTCATCAGTGAAAGCCGCTACACCAGTTATCTCAACATCCTTGAAGACGAAAACGAGACAAAGTATCGAGAGAAATTGTAGGAAACAGTTTTTTATTAATAACTAGATTATTAAGGACCATTGTTTGATAGATATTGGTCCTGACTCAATCTCTTCCGCAAGTCCAGAGGACGAGCGGTAAAAAATGAAGTCAATAACAATATTAAACAAAAGTCAAACAGATTCTAAGAAGATTTTCTCCCAGACATCAAAAGTACTTTTGCAAACTCAAGCGCAATAATTTGTGAAATTTCACGTTAAATAATTAAAAGCGTCTTTTAGATATGAAGAAGTCATTTCTTAACTATTCCGCCGTCAAATATATATTTTCATTTTTCGCAATCATCATCTTCCTATTGTCGATTGTGTTTTCAAGCAATCTGGTAGGAGACATGGCAAAAGAAGAACGCGACAAGATGGAGATATGGGCTGATGCAACACGTCAGATCGCAACTGCAGGTGATGATTTCGACTTCACTTTCTGTCTGCGTGTGATTCAAGACAACAACACTATTCCCGTGATAATTGTGGATGCGGAAGGTACTCCATACCAATATAGAAACATCGACATTCCAGACAAATATAATGGAGAGCCAGATTCCGCATTTCTGATGAGCAAGGTAGCGTCGTTTGAGACAATCAACGAACCTATTTCCATCAAACTGGACGAGACAACATACCACAAACTATATTATGGCGACTCAATGCTTTTGCAGAAGCTGTCGTATTTCCCGTTCATCCAATGGGGCTTGATATTCCTGTTTTTCATCGCGCTGTTGCTTGTGCTTGCCAGCGTACGCAAAGCGGAGCAAGACCGTGTGTGGGTGGGACTTTCCAAAGAGACAGCCCATCAGCTCGGCACTCCTATCTCCTCACTCATGGCATGGGTGGAATTGTTGAAAGGGATGGATGTCGACGCGAGTGTGGCTCAAGAGATAAGCAAGGACGTCAACCGTCTGCAAACCATTGCCAACAGATTCTCGAAGATCGGTTCCAAACCAGAATGCACTCCAGTCTGTCTTAATGAAGTGATAGACAATGCATTGTCATATATGCGTGGACGAGTGTCTAGAAGAGTGTCCATCACCTGCCACTACGACAACGACCAGAAATACAATGCAGAATTGAATGTGCCGCTATTCGAGTGGGTGATCGAAAACCTCTGCAAGAACGCCATCGACGCAATGGACGGAGATGGAAGCATCCATGTCAACGTGAGTGAAAAAGATTCTAAATGTATCATAGACGTGAGCGACACAGGCAAAGGTATACCAAAATCAAAGTTCAAAACAGTGTTTGAACCTGGATTCACGACTAAAAGCCGTGGCTGGGGACTTGGACTTTCTCTTGCCAAACGAATTATGGAGGAATACCACCACGGTAAAATATACGTTCTCAACTCCACACAAGGAGTCGGCACAACGTTCAGAATCGAAGTGAAGAAGGAAGAATAAAAACGAGGATTGTTAAGGGCGGAACGCCCTAACACCTCCCCTCTAGTGCGAGCCGTAGGCGAGCACTTATTTATTATGATGAAAAATAACAAAACAGCTTCTTAATGTGCTAAAACATGAAGAGATACATCTGCGATGTCATGCAAGATATTATCAATCAGCTAAAGGAGAAAAACATTCCTCTAGCAGAATGCAGGATGAGCGATTATCACTTCCACGAATTCTATTTTCGAGTAAACGCTGATCCAGAAATTATAAAAACACTGCAAATATACAATGCCAAGATAGTTGACAATTCCATCTATTGCGACTGTCATTGGAGCAAAATGGAATTTAAAAAAGATTAACATGAAAAAACTTCTATTTATTTTGGCGATAGCGGCTGTATCATGCAGCGACAAACAGCCACAAGTGCAAGTGCAACAGACGGAGGCAACACCGTCGACAGAAACGATCAGCGAAGACATTGACGCCAGAGCCATCGAAAAAATCCAGACATTCTACGGGAAATATATCTTCGGTAGAGAAGAGGCAACAGATTCAGTCATCGCTCAGTATTGCACAAATGCATTGGCTCAAAAACTAAGAGACGACTACAACAACGAGTTCGCCGATGGAGGAGGCTATGCAATCTGGGAATTCCGTAGCGGAGCGCAGGATGGTGAAGACATTCAAGAAGTTGAAAAGATTGAACCTCTAGGAGAAAGCAAATATCTCGTCCACTACAACGATATGGGAAACAAAGGGGTGCTCACGATTTCCACCGTCGTTGAAAACAATGAGATTCTATTCGACAAAATAATCAGCAGCGCTGAATAGACTACTATATCCGACAATGAAAAGAAAACTGTTTTACATTCTTAGTATCTGCTTTATAATGTCTGCATGTGACGGGAAAGCAGCGCCAACATCACAGGAGACAAACATAATTGCAGATACGCAAGAAAAGCAGGTCGAATATGCAGGAGAACCAATAAAAGAGCGTCCACGAGTTGCGACGGAAGTGAAGGATGTCACAAGAATTCACAAAAAAGCAGCAGAGGCAAAAAAGTTTGTCAAACAGAAAGGCATGAACACAAACTGGTGTATTCTGATTGACTTTTCTTATAATCTATACACCAAAAGGATGTTCATCTACGATCTGAAAAACAACAAGATACTGGAGACAGCATTGGTAAGTCACGGAGCAGGTGGAGGGAGCGACATCGACAATGTATTCTTCAGCAACGTCGAAGGAAGCGGATGCTCTTCATTAGGCAAATACAGAATTGGCATTCGTTCATATAGCAATTGGGGAGTACATTTCCATTATAAAATGCATGGATTGGAAAGCACGAACAGCAACGCATATAAAAGGCTCATTGTGTTACACTCTTACGAATATGCCTATTGCGACAATCCAACTACCGCCAGTTTGGGTTGTCCAGTCGTGTGTGACGATATGATGAACTACATCGACAAAAAGATCAAAGCATCCGACAACAAGAAAATTCTGCTATGGATATTTGACTAAGCCACACTCAAAAGCTTCTTAATCAATTAAATTTGGCTATATAGCATGAGGATTGTTAAGGACACATGTTTTATAGATATTGGTCCTAACCCCTCCCCATGTGCGAGCCGTAGGCGAGCACATAAAATTTAACGTGAATTCGACGAATCTAAAAATAGGAGAAAATGACAGTTGAAGTGTCATAAACGAGGATTGTTAAGGGCGGAACGCCCTAACCCTTCCCCACGTGCGAGCCGTAGGCGAGCACAAAAAAATTAATAAAACCACAGAGAGAAAAAGTTCACAGAGAAAGACATCGTCTTTTTATGAGAAAAGGAGGTTGGATTTCGATAAGAAAATGGAAAATGATTCACAGATTACAATTCATCGAACGTTAAATATCAACACTTTTCATTTTTTCTTACTATCTCTTTGTGAAATAATAAAAAAGATGTACTTTTGCATCGTTTTTGCGTAACCGCTTATGATGGCAAGGAGCCTCGGTAATGTTGCGTTAAGTTGAATAAGAAAAAACAAATAAAAAAATGGCAGTAGATTTGATTAAGATTGCTGAAGAGGCTTTCGCTACAAAGAAAGAGATCCCAGCATTCAAGAGTGGAGACACTATCACAGTTTCTTACCGTATCGTAGAGGGAAACAAGGAGCGTATCCAGCAGTTTAGAGGTGTTGTTATCCGTATCAGCGGACACCAGGACAAGAAGAGATTCACAGTTCGTAAGATCTCTAGCGGTGTAGGTGTAGAGAGAATCTTCCCTATGGAGTCTCCTTTCATCGACAGCATCCAGGTTAACAAGCTAGGTGTCGTACGTCGTGCTAAGCTTTACTACCTACGTAACCTTACAGGTAAGAAGGCAAGAATCAAAGAGAAAAGACAGTAATCAATTTGATTTTCAGCATAAAAAGCGTGTTTTCATACACGCTTTTTTTGTACAAAAAAATCCTATAATGAAAAAAATATGGCAAGCAATCAACCTAAACACGGCACACAATCAGACAAAAAACGATTTTTCGACAAAAAATTCATTTTGACGATAGTGTTCATCGCCATAGTTTCTATCACTTTTAATTTTATCTCTGCCAAAGACACACAAGACAACAAATATAATATCATCAGTGAAACCGACAGGACTTGCCAGATCAACATCTCTGTGGAGCAGCCCATATTCTCGATGAATATTTTTGAGTTGGTCAAACACATTAAAAGAAATTCAAAAGAACTCATTATCCCAGAAAAAGTTGATATCAACGGAAAAGAATACACTGTGGTCAAGATCACTGGCAGTACAGAAAAAAAAGAATTTGAATCAGTCGTATTGCCAAACTCCTTGATAGAGATAGGAGACCATGCATTCTATGGTTGTTCAAGTCTGCAAACAATCAATATTCCGAATTCTGTGAAAAGCATTGCGGATGGGACATTCTCTTATTGCACTAACCTACAGACAGTCATCATTCCGGATTCTGTGAAAAGCATTGGGAATTGGGCATTCTATGGTTGCACTAACCTACAGACAGTCATCATTCCGGATTCTGTGAAAAACATTGGAGGATGGGCATTCTATGGTTGTTCAAGTATAAAAGAAATCGACATTCCGGATTCTGTGGAAAGCATTGGGGATCAGGCATTCAAAGATTGTTTAAGCCTACAGACAGTCAACATTCCTAATTCTGTGAAAAGCATTGGGTATGGGGCATTCTATGGTTGTTCAAATCTACAGACAGTCAACATTCCGAATTCTGTGAAAAGCATTGGAGATTGGGCATTCTACAGGTGTTCAAGCCTACAGACAGTCAACATTCCGGATTCTGTGGAACGCATTGGGGATGGGGCATTCGAAGGGACTCCATGGGAAAAAAATAAACAATAAAATTCGTCCACGACAGAGTAATCCATACATGCCAAACATAAAATGGTTGTTTTCTGAACCTATGGCAGGTTTGTTAGTCTCTCAATTTTTCCGACAAAAAAAGATACATTTCTCAAAACAAATCACTACCTTCGCACATGTCAATCTGGTGAAATTGCGACAATTCCGTCTACTCAATTGGGAATAGCGGACTTTTTATTTAGCGAAATCAAATCTATCTATAGAGAGGGGAAAATATAGACATGAACGGAAGAGAAAAATGTAAAATTCTACGAGAGATAAGGCAAAAGATTGCTTTAGACAACAATATCTCTCTTGTGACAAACGAATGCAAACATAAAGGAGAATGCAAAGGGACATGTCCTAAATGCGAATCAGAGGTCATCTATCTGGAGAATGAACTGCGAAGAAAACGGAGCATGGGTCAATACATTACAATCGCAGGTCTTGCGTTGAGCAGCACTGTTGGTTTGTCGGCATGTTTCGAAATAGAAGGTGATGTGGCAGGAGAGCCCTCATACTACAGCGACGATGTGTCGAGCAGAGAAAACGCACGAAGAGGGGCAATATACCGCAATCTCATTGATTATATCAAGAGTCATCCAGTTTCGATTTCCGACACTACCAATCTGAAAGAAATATACTCTTGTATTAATTTCACTGTCTCCCCAGAAGGGAAAGTGACAGGAATCAAAAATTTTTATGGAGATGATCAAGTATTGACCATTTTTGAAAATTATCTGAAGGAAATTCCCCAAGAGATACTCTACGGACTCTCTACTGAGTGCATCTACAGATTAAACTTATATATTGAAGGAAACGAGATCATTGTCAGAGACTCATACACTAACCTATAATCAACGTTTCAAACAATTATCACAAGACAGGCAAAATGATTTTCAAACGAGTTTTATTATCATTATTATCAGCGGTTGTTATTGGAAATGTTTGTGCCGACGACACCGAAAACGGATACGACCGTCATGGATATGTGCTACGACCAGAGATGGGAATAGGGTCATCCAGCTACCACAGTGAAGGGGCTCCGTACGCCAATGTCGACTTTGGATATCAATTTTCCAACCCATTTTTTGCTGGCGTGGGAGTGGAATACACCATTGCAAGTCCAAACTACCACAGAGTATACAGCACACTTCCAATCTATATATCCACAAGAGTAAGCCCTGTGAAACGACCAGTGACCCCGTTTGTGGATTTGAAAATCGGCTATAACATAGCACTCAAAAGTAGGGATTATTATTATCCTTCCTATTACAAAAGTGCCAACTCATTGTGGAATTTTGAAGAAAATATCGAAGAGGAGAAATGGAAAGGCCTATTTTTGTACACTTCAATAGGCATCCAAATCAGAAAAGTTGAATTTCTGTGTTTTTTCAATATCACCGGAGCTCTTTTTGAAAAAAAGATATACAACAGCGAAACAGACATGACAATAAAAACAGAAGAAGAGAGACGGAGATATGGTGGATTAGGAATAAAACTAGGTTATAACATCAATCTGAGTCGTTGATTTCCAGTTTTGATATGATTTCTCTTGTTATAACCATACTTCATCATCATTACACAACCACAAAATTAATCAAAACAAACGTTTTCTCACACTTTAGGTGCGAAATAAATTCATAATTCATAATGCGGAATGCATAATTGTGGGGTAATACATCGGTTGGAACATTCATAATTTCGCATTTTGCATTCCGCATTTATAATTTATTCCAAATCCGCACATTTCCAATTGATCAGATAGACCTCCTTCGTTGAACGAGTCAAGGAGGTGTAGATCCAACGATAGAAATTAGTGTCGAGTTGCTCAGCACGAATGAGTCCGGGGTCAATGAACACAGCCGACCACTGTCCACCCTGTGCCTTATGTGCTGTGATGGCATATGCAAATTTCACCTGCAACGCATTCAGATACTTGTCCTGACGCATCGCCTTGCGTCTCTCCGTCTGCGTAGGGACATCCATATAATCCTCCTCCACCGCAGAATAGAGTTCCTGCCACTCTTTCTGACTGAGCGACGGGGAGTCGCTATGCAGAAGATCCATCATCACCGTCGCCTCCAATTCAACATCATAATCATTGAAATAGAGCGTCACATCAGCATATTTATGTCCGTAAAGTTCCGTAATCTTGCGCACTCTCTTCACAGATGCTGTATCACCGTTTGCGATGAAGCTCATTTCAGGAATCGTTTTCGACCAATAATAGTTGTTGGCGACAATCATCAGGGAATCTCCACCGCACAACTCATCATCCCTGTCGAGCACACGAGCACGGACAGCCTGATTGAACAGTTTTGCGCGAGCATTATAACGGGTGATGATAATCGTATCGTCTTCCCCATATTTATTATAGCACGACGCGATAGTCTCCACAAGTTCCTGCGGATCAGCATGACAAATGTCTTTATAACCGTCGACATCAAACTCAGGAAATTCGAAATCACACATTCCTTCATTGATCTTATCACGCAACATAGTGGCATTGACAAGGATTCCGCTATCCGACTGCTGGCGGACGACCTCCGTCAACACACCGCCATAAACGGTCAAGCCAAGTCGCTCGAGCGTGGAATTATCAAGAGCGGGAGAATAATCAAGGAATACGGGAGGAAGCTGGGCTGTATCACCACAAAGAAGGAGCTGGCAACCGATGCCCTCATAGACATACTCCACCAAATCGGAAAGCAAGTCAGTGGAATCACCAATCGTCTTATCACTAATCATGGAAGCTTCGTCAACAACAAAAAGAGTGTCACGGAAACGGTTGGGAGCAATTGCGTTGACCTCCATACGATCTATCCCCGACCCCATCTGATATATCCACTTATGGATTGTGTAGGCAGGCAATCCAGAATAGTCGGACAACACTTTCGCCGCTCTTCCCGTCGGAGCAAGGAGCACAACATTATAACGGACAGAACGCAGAGCCTTTATGAGCGAGCTGATAATTGTAGTTTTTCCCGTACCAGCATACCCTCGGAGGACAAAGGCGGAACGGTCTTCTCCAGCGCAAATAAAGAGAGACAAAGCCTGTGCGCACATCAGCTGAAGTTGCGTCGGTTTGTGGCCAATATTGGCAATAATTAGCGATTGTAGCGATTTATAATCCATAAACTGCAAATAAAAAGGCAAAATTGCAACGCAAAATTCTAAATATTTTTATTTTTGCAAAACAATAACAAAGTAAAAACAAAAAATAGACTATAAAAATGAGGCATGTAATCACATCGATGCTTGTTTTGGCATCACTTTTCTTGATTTGGTTGTGCTACGACAGCATCAACACTCCTATTGAGTTCCAAGAGCAGAGAGATTTACGTCAGAAACCAATTATCGCTCGCTTGATCGACATCCGTAAGGCTCAGATCGAGTACAAGGATCAGAACGGACGTTATGCAGGTAGCTTTGATGAGCTAATTGATTTCGTTAAGAATGGTCAGAAAGCACAAGTCTACAAGCAAGGAGAGATCACAGATGAGCAGTTGTCAAAGGGATTGACAGAGCAGAAGGCTCTTCACTTCATTGCAGAAAACTTGGCTGACTCAGCCGCTGCATGTGGAATCACTGATTTCGAGGCATTCAAAGCAAACTTCAAGCGTGATACATCATACGTAAGTGTATTGTCAAGCATCTTCCCTGCTGGATTCAATCCTGATTCACTTGCATTCGTTCCATTCGCAGGAGGAGCAAAGTTTGAGCTTGACACTGTAACTCAATCAACAAAGTCTGGTCTTCCTTTGCCATTGTTTGAGGCAAGAACTCCATACACAGTATACTTGAACGGTTTGAACCACCGCGAGATTGTAAACCTTTGCGACGAGGCTAAGAAGACTGACAAGTACCCTGGTTTGAAGGTGGGAGACATCGTGACTCCAAACAACAACGCAGGAAACTGGGAGTAATAGCATAAGATGCAGAGAAAAGAATATTCAATTCGTAATTTCGACGCAGCTAACAGTTATAGCAAAATATTGTCCATCCGCATTTTGCCGGATGGACTTTGTTTTGTTGTGTCCGACCCCAAAGACAACAAGTTGCTGTATATGACCAAGATAATCGACAGCAACCGTCATGGAATAGATATTTTCGCCGACGAATGCAAATCAAACAACGTGTTGGCAGCCGAATATCTCAAGACTCACGTCGTCTACGAGACACAACAATTCACACTCTTCCCCACTCCATTGCTGGAAGATGTGGAAGAGAAGAAGATTGCCGAACTGAATTTTGGAAATGTGGACGGTGCGACGGTGCTGACAGACACATTGCCTACAAATGAAATCTCCGTCGTCTACACTGTACCTCAGCGACATGAGGAGGCCATCCGTCGCAACAAGCCAAATGCGACAATCCACAGTCAGATGATGCCATTGCTCTTCAACGCCATGTTCAACAGCAAAAAATGCAAAGGCTCATACCTTCACCTCAACATCCGCACATCTTCCGTGGATGTGATATACATTGAAGGAGGCAAACTGAAACTTGCAAACATTTTCCAATACCAAACCGCAGACGAGTTTCTGTTTTTCGTGCTTGGACTGATGGACAACTACCATATCGACCAATACGATGTCAAATGTGTAGTGAGCGGAGAGGTTGACGAAAACTCATCTGTCGTTGACCATCTTGCAAGATACATTGCAAAAATTGAATTTTCCGCCACACCGAAAGGAATAGTGGAGAAATCAGCATTCTCAAGCATAAAGAACAAACATCAGTTTTTAACCATCTATCAACTACCGATATGCGTATAATAAGTGGTTACTTAAAGGGCAGACGTTTATCACCTCCGGCAAACCTGAAGGCACGTCCCACAACAGACATTGCCAAAGAAGGGCTGTTCAACATTCTCAATAATGAGGTTGATTTTGAACAGGTTACCGTACTTGACATGTTTGGCGGAACAGGAAGTATCAGTTTGGAATTCATCTCCAGAGGGTGCACTGATGTGACACTCATTGAGATGAATCAGATAAATTACAATTTCATTCGAAAGACAAGAGACGAATTTAATCTCAAAGACGCTTGGGAGATAATCAAAGGTGACAGTTTCAAGTTTATCGAGAAATGCGGACGCAAGTATGACATCATATTTGCCGATCCTCCATACTCGCACGAACGACTGAAGGAAATACCTCAATTGGTGGCAGATTTAGGGTTGCTGACAGAAGACGGAATGCTTATTTTGGAGCATCCTAAAGATTTTGATTTCAGCGACAACGAGCATTTCTTCCACCACCGCAACTACGGACACGTCAATTTCAGTTTCTTCAGATGAAAGCAATCCGATTGATCCGCCTCAACAACATCCGTATCCACGCATTCCACGGAGCCATTCCGACAGAAAACATTGTCGGATCAGATTATATCGTCAATGTGGAAGTGAAGGCAGATTGGGGAGACGCCGCAAAAGACGACGATCTCACAAAGACGATCAACTATGCGAAGATCAACGACATCGTCAGAGAAGAGATGCAAAAAAAACGTATTCTCATCGAGACAGTGGCAGAAAGCATCGTCGACAGATTATTCCATACATTCACACAAGTGGAGGAGGCAGAAGTGTCGGTAGCCAAACTGAATCCTCCAATGGCAGGACAAGTGGAATCAGCGGAGGTAATTGTGAGAAAGGTTAGAAACTAACCTCACCAGTGCCGAAGGCACGACATACCCCAGCGTAGTGCGTAAGCTCTACGCAACCCAGCATAGCGTGCCAACGCCAGTGCCGAAGGCACGACAGCACCCAGCGTAGTGCGTATGCTCTACGCAACCCAGCATAGCGTGCCAATGCCAGTGCCGAAGGCACGACATATCCCAGCGTAGTGCGTAAGCTCTACGCAACCAAGCATAGCGTGCCAACGCCAGTGCCGAAGGCACGACATATCCCAGCGTAGTGCGTAAGCTCTACGCAACACAACATAAAACGCCAAACAAAACCACATATACAATGAACCAAAAACGAATTTTGACGATACAAGACATATCCTGCGTCGGACAATGTTCACTGACGGTAGCTCTGCCTATCCTGTCGGCAATGGGAATTGAGACGGCTGTACTACCGTCGGCAGTCCTTTCCACACATACCGGAGGATTCAAAGGATACACATTCCGTGATCTGACAGAGGATTTGCCAGCCATCAAGGAACACTGGAAAAAAGAAGGCATCAGATTTGGAGCCATCTACACTGGCTATGTTGGTTCAGCAAAACAACTGCAATATATTCTCGACATATACAACGAGACAAAAACAGACGATGCAAAACTCATCGTCGACCCGGTCATGGGAGACCATGGAAAACTTTACGCCGGTTTCAATCAAGATTTCGTGGACAGCATGAAAAGATTCTGTGCAAAAGCAGATGTGATTCTGCCAAACATCACAGAATGTGCTTTCATGCTTGGTGAAGAATTCCACGTCACTGGCCACACCATGGAATATGTGGAGCATGTGATTGCCGGACTACGCAAGATAGGAGCTAAAAACATTGTAATGACAGGAGTGGAAATGAAAGAAGGAGAACAAGGAGTGGCGATATACAATGCCGAAACCGACAAAATCTCCATCTGTTCACGTCCGAGAATCCCAGGAATATACCATGGCACCGGCGACATCTTCTCAAGCACATTCAGCGGAGCATACTTCCTTGGCAAAAGTCTTGAAGAAGCCGCAAGAATCGCTGTCGACTACACCGTTGCAGCCATCAAGACCACAGAAGGTGACACTGCACACTGGTATGGAGTGCGTTTTGAAAAAGCATTGCCAGAATTGATAAAAATGATTCAATAAAGTATTGATTTTACAAACGACCCGACATGGAGGAAGAAATATTCTCATTATCCGAAGTGCTGAATGCCGTCAGCCGCGCCATCCAAAGAAATTTGGCGGGGCCATACTGGACATGTGCGGAAATAGCCGAGATCAGCTATCGTGGGCACTGCTACCTCACTTTGGCAGAAACAGACGCGTCGGGAAGAATCATCGCAAAATGCAGAGCCACAATCTGGAAAAACACATTTGATTCACTGTCTGTAAAATTTTTCCAGCAGACGGGATTGCAACTATGCTCCGGCATGAGAGTCCAAGTGCTCGCAGCTCCTAATTTTCACTCAGAATTCGGATTCAGTCTCAACATCGTAGGAATCGAGCCACGTTACACTCTGGGAGAAATCGCGCTACGCAGACAGGAGACAATCAACCGTCTTGCCCAAGAAGGAATAATCGAGAACAATAAAAAGCTCCGATTGTCAATCGTTCCTCAGAAAATAGCAGTGATAAGTTCTGCATCCGCTGCCGGCTATCAGGATTTCATCAATCAGCTCACTAACAATCCATTAGGATATAAGTTCTACACCGCCCTATATCCGGCGTTGATGCAAGGAGAGAAATCGCCACAAAGTGTCATAGAAGCATTATTGCAAATCAAAAATGACGTAGAGACGCACGGACGTGCGTCTCAAAACGGACGTGCATGTCAAAACGGACGTGCATGTCAAAACGGACGTGCATGTCAAAACGGTCGTGCGTCTCAAAACGGACATGCATGTCAAGACGGGGCCATTTTCGACGCTGTCGTCATCATCCGTGGAGGCGGAAGCGAGATGGATCTGAAAGCGTTCGACGACTACGCAGTGGCAAGAGAAGTGGCTCTGTTTCCATTGCCTGTATTGGCAGGAATCGGTCATACGAAAGACACTAGCGTGGTGGACATAGTAGCCAACCTGGAACTAAAGACTCCGACAGCAGTGGCCGACTACCTTATCCACGCCATCGATTCCGCATGGAAAAATGTGGAGGACTGTTCACAAAGGCTGTCTGCATATGCGACGTCGACGTTGGACAATGAAAAGCAGTCTCTGACTCAAATCACTGAATTTCTGTCGGCTAAGGCAAAGACAGCCACCGACATCGAAAAACAAAAAATCGACTCGTCTGCCTACCGTCTACAGATTTCTGCAAAACGACTGGCAAACGACACGTTGCGAACCATCACGTCGAAACAAGATTCTATTTCAAAGGCCGTAAGATTCACAATCTCAAAAAAATTATCGATTTTCGACCTGTTGGAACAAAAAATCAAAAGTATTTCGCCAGAAGAAGCTTTCAAACGAGGATATTCCTTAACTTTGAAGGACGGCAAACCGATTTCTATCTCCACTTTGAAAAACGGCGACAAAATCGAGACTATTTGCTCAGACGGAAGAATCACGAGCACCGTCGACGAGATTGCTGGATTATAGTTTATAGTTTATAGCTTATAGCAGATGGAGGTTGGCGGTTGGCAACTAAACATAAAAAATAAGATATGAAAGAAAAACTGACATACACTGAGGCATACGAAGAGCTGAACTCTATCGTAGCAGCCGCAGAAAACGACGAGATTTCCATTGATGAGCTTCAAGCGAAAGTGAAAAGGGCATCCGAACTGATCTCTTTTTGCAGAAACTATGTGAAGACCACCAATGAGCATATCGAAAAAGTGTTTAATGAACTAAATTCGAAATAAGATATGACAGCAAAATATTTTTTGATAGCATTGTCGTGCGCGGCGACTGTAGCCATGGCAGAGCCGCAGAACAAGACTGACAAAAAAGGCAAGAAACAGGGAGAATGGGGCAAGTTCTACCCCAACGGCAATCCCAAATACGTCGGCAATTTCAAAGACGACGTGCCAGTGGGAGATTTCCACCATTTCTATGAGAATGGAAAACCTCAATGTGTGCAGACCTATATCGACGCGAACCACAGCAAAGCCGTGTTCTATGAGCCAGACGGAATAACTATCTCATCACAGGGATCTTACGTGGGCAAAGAGAAAGATGGCAAGTGGGAGTTTTACAACAAAGGCAAACTGACTTTGGAAGAGAACTACAAAGAGGGAAAGAAGCATGGAATGAAGAAGTCGTTCAACAAAGACGGCATAATGATGGAGGAGATCCCATATGTCGACGGCAAGATCCACGGCACAGCCAAATTCTATCTTGGCGACGGCAAATTGTACTACACAGTGGAGTATGTCAACGGATTGAAGGATGGCAAGTATGTGGCATACGACGGCACAGACAAGATTGTGGAGACAGGTATGCACAAGAACGACAAACGTGAGGGCAACTGGGTGACATACGATGAGAAAGGCGAAGTCATCGAGACATTGATCTTCTCTAATGGAGTGTTGCAGAATGCTGAGGAGATAAACAAGAAACGTGCTGAAGCGTACCAGGAAAAAGAGAGTAAGAAAGGCACAATCAAAGAGCCTAATGCAGGATCAGATGCAGAGGTGAAGACGCATTGATTTTAAAGAATTAAGAGTGAAAAGTTAAGAATGAAGAGTGGATGGTTGAGGAGAAATACTTTAATCACCATTTTATACGATACAAAAAAAGACGCATTTCTGCGTCTTTTTTTGTTATAATATTGATATTCAATTACAATTTCGAAATCAACTCATCAATCACCTGAGGGAAATATTTGTATTCCAACTCATGAACTTTGTGAGCAACGTCTTCCGGAGTATCAGTTGGAAGTACAGGGACAGCGGTTTGGAACACCACACTACCCTCATCATAATGGTCGTCGATGGTATGGATTGTGATTCCGGATTCCTTTTCTCCAGCCGCCACAACAGCCTCGTGAACCTTCATTCCATACATGCCCTTACCACCGTATTTTGGAAGCAAAGAAGGATGTATATTGACAATTTTATCAGGGAATACCGTCAACATTGCATCTGGAATCTTCAACAAGAATCCTGCCAACACCACGAAATCAACCTTTTCAGCTGTCAACTTACTCAATAAAGTACCGTCTTCAAGCTCACTCTTCAAAAAACTTTCGTATGGAACGCCCAAACGTTTTGCTCTCTCCAAAACGAAAGCATCCTTCTTATTCGAATAAATCTTAAAAGAAATATCCTTTCTGTCCTTGAAGTAATTCACAATATTTTCAGCATTGGAACCTGATCCAGATGCTAAAATCGCTATATTTTTCATCTATATTAAATATGTTGGGTGCAAAAATAACACTTTTTTGCATCTAAAATCAAAAAAACATGGCGGAAAACACATAAAAGTCACTAATTTTTTATTACTTTGCAGTCGAAAAAAATAAAATTTTATTCGTTAACTAAATTTTTAAAGTTATGTCAACAGCTGAAGTTGAAGAAAAAGTAAAGGCTATCATCGTTGAGAAGCTAGGTGTTGAAGAGTCTGAGGTAACTCGTGAGGCAAGCTTCACTAACGATTTAGGAGCTGATTCTCTTGACACTGTAGAGTTGATCATGGAGTTCGAGAAAGCTTTCGGTACTGAAATTCCTGAGGATAAGGCAGAGAGCATCACTACTGTAGGTGAGGCAATCGACTTCTTGACAGCAAACGCAAAGTAAGAAAAAAACATCTCTAAGGACAAATGAGTTTTAAGAGAGTTGTCGTTACGGGTCTAGGATCAGTCACGCCAATTGGCAATACTGTAGCAGAAATGTGGCAGAATTTGTTAGCTGGAGTGAGTGGTGCTGGACCCATTTCTCATTTTGACCACTCCAAACACAAAGTTCATTTTGCCTGTGAGGTGAAAAATTACAATCCGGCAGATTACTTCGAGAAGAAAGAGATCCGCAAACTTGACCCTTCGGTGCAGTTTGCCAAAGTCGCCGCTCGTGAGTGTATGGCTGATTCCGGATTGGATTTAGACAAAGTCGACAGAGACAAGATTGGAGTGATCATTTCATCCGGCATCGGTGGATTGGCTTCCTTCGAAGACGAGATCGGTGATTTCTATGCAAGCGAGAGCCGAGTGCCTAGATTTAGTCCAAACTTCGTCCCAAAGATTCTTTGCAACATTGCGTCAGGCCACGTCTCAATTGACTTTGGTCTTAGAGGTCCAAATTTCGGTGCCATCTCCGCCTGTGCATCCAGTGCCAACGCAATAGGCACCGCCTACGACATGATTCGCATCGGAAGAGCGACAGCCATGGTGGTGGGAGGAACAGAAGCCGCTATCACACCTGGTTCGATCGGTGGATTCGGAGTCATGAGAGCACTTTCCACCAACAACGATGAATACCAAACCGCATCAAGAGCATTCAGTGGCTCACGTGATGGTTTTGTAATGGGTGAAGGATCGGGTTGTTTGTTGATTGAAGACTTAGACCACGCCATCAAACGTGGAGCAAAAATCTATGCTGAAATCATAGGTTATGGGGCTTCATCAGACTCATACCACCTCACAGCTCCTCATCCAGAGGGTGCCGGAGCCATACTTGCCATGCAAAACGCTATTGATGAAGCTGGCATTAATCCGTCTGATATAGATTACATCAACGCACACGGCACATCCACTCCAATGGGTGACCTGTGTGAGATAAAGGCTATCAAGAAAGTGTTTGGAGAGCACGCATACAATCTAAATATCAGTTCAACCAAAACAATGACCGGACACTTGCTTGGAGCATCCGGCGCGTTGGAGTCTATCATCTCCGTCAAAGCAATACAAAACAATATTGTGCCACCTACAATCAATCATCGTGAAGATGACTTGGATCCTAACATCGACTACAAAATGAATTTTACATTCAACAAGGCACAAGAGAGAAAAATCGACATCGCTTTGTCTAACTCATTCGGATTCGGTGGACAAAATGCTTGTTTAGTGTTTAAGAGGTATGCAGAGTAAGATGTTGCAAAGGTTCATAAGCAAATTCCTTCCTGCAATTGAAATTGAAGATTTTCAGCCAGAACCTAAATTTGAATCAGATCAAAATCAAGAATTCGAACAAGAAGAGGAACAGAGTCCAGAGACCGCTGAATTGGTTGCCATGCTTGGATTCCAACCCACTAATATAAACCACTACAAACTTGCGTTACGACACAAACTCGCTTCCAACGGGAAAGGCAACAACGAAAGATTGGAGTTTTTGGGAGACGCAGTGCTAAGCTCTGTGGTGGCAGACTTCCTCTACAACAACTATAAGACACGTGACGAAGGCTATCTCACCAACCTGCGTTCAAAAATTGTCAAGAGAGAGACATTAAACGTCGTGGCAAAAGAGATTGGTTTGGACAAATTAGTGAATCTGCCCATCCACACAACATCCCACAACCTTAACGTGTATGGCAACGCGTTCGAGGCCTTAATCGGAGCAATCTATCTCGACAAAGGCTACGAACAGTGCAAAAAATTTGTCTACGACGTGATTTTTGCCAAATACATCAGCGTCAAAAAACTGGAAAAAGCCACAGAAAATTTCAAGAGCCAGCTTCTTGAATGGTCTCAAAAAAGAAAAATCAATGTCGATTTTGAGATTATAGACGACGTGATGGATGCCGAAAACAACCATATCTTCAAATGCACGGTGAAAATCGACGGCAAAGTTGTGGCTAACGGTAACGGTTATTCAAAAAAAGAATCGCAACAAAGAGCAGCTAAAGCAGCCATCAATTTCGTAAAAAAACACTACGAATGCCCTAAAAAGAGCTCGATTAACAGTCAAATAGGGCAATAAATGGCCCATAGTTTCAACTTTAATTATTCAAAATTTGTCTTTTAACATTTTTTAAGATATTTTTGCCCCCAAATTAAACACAAAGGGCATGAATTCATTTCATATCGGAAGACTTGCATTCGACAACGCAAAAAAATTTGGAGACAAAACAGCGTTAAAATACCGTGACGATAAAGAGGGTGTATGGAAACCATTATCTTGGAATCAGGTAGCTGCAAGTGTAAGAAGAGCCGCAAAAGCTTTTCTATCTATCGGTGTAAAAGAACAAGAAAAAGTGGCGATATATTCACAGAACAGCCACGAAACAATAATAGTAGACTTAGCGCTTCAGGCTATCAGAGCCGTAGCAGTGCCACTATACGCGACATCATCATCCGAACAAGTAAAATATATCGTGGATGACGCTCAATGCGCAATGATATTTGTGGGTGAGCAATACCAATACGACCAGACAGTCAAGGTGCTACACCAGACAAACGTATTAAAAAAGGTCATCACCGTCGATCCAGAAATCAATCTTAATGGAATAGACACGTCTATGGCATTTGGTGATTTTCTAAAGTATGGCGACGGGAATGAGCAAGACGCAGAATTGGAAAGACGTCAGAATGAATTGAGCCAGGACGACCTTGCCACACTCATCTACACGTCTGGAACATCTGGAGAGCCTAAGGGAGTGATGATAATGCAGTACAACTACACTCACCAGATGAGAATCCACGAGAAAGTGATGCCATGTTGTGATGAGACAAGAACATCCATGATGTTTCTTCCTGCAAGCCATATCTTTGAACGTGCATGGGACTATCTATGTATGTACAGAGGCGCGATGATCTACGTCAACAAAAATCCAAAAGAGATTCTGACATCAATCAAGGAGACTCGTCCTAACATGATGTGCGCGGTGCCCCGTTTTTGGGAAAAGGTCTACGCAGGTGTGCATGAGAAAATCGAAAAAATGCCGGGATTGGTAAAAAAATTGATGTACCATGCAATCGCTGTCGGAAAGAAGAGAAATCTCGACTATGTCAGATTCAACAAATCTGTGCCATTCTCCACTGAAATACAATACAAGATTTTCAAGAAAACACTTTTCGCTAAGGTAAAGAAGGAATTGGGATTGGAAAACTCAATGTATTTTCCTTGTGCCGGTTCACAACTTTCAGAATCTGTATGTGAGTTTTTAATGAGCCTCGACTTCAATATGGTAGTAGGTTACGGACTTACAGAGAGCACAGCCACTGTGTCGTGCTTCCAGCCAGCACACAAATACCACGATTTGAAATCAGTGGGAGAGGTGATGCCTGAGTGTGAGGTGAAAATCGGAGAAAACAATGAGATACTTCTAAAGGGCAATCTTATAACTCCAGGATACTACAACAAGCCAGAAATCAACGCCACTTCATTCACAGACGGTTGGTTCCATACTGGCGACGCTGGTAAACTTGAAAATGGAATACTGTATATCACCGACCGTATCAAGGATCTGTTCAAGACATCAAACGGAAAGTATATCGCGCCTCAGCAGATTGAGAATCTGTTGGTCACAGACAAATATATTGATCAGGTGGCTGTGATCGGCGACCTTCGTAAATTTGTCACCGCACTTATTGTGCCAGACTATGCGGCTGTAAAAGATTATGCAGAGCAGATGAAGATCGAATACAAAGACATCGAAGATTTGCTAAACAATCCTAAAATAACTTCGTTGATTGAAGGCAGAATCGCAAATCTGCAGGAGGGATTGGCGAAATATGAGCAGGTAAAACGTTTCAAACTGTTGCCTAATCCATTCACATCAGACAACGGTGAGCTTACACTCACTCTAAAGCTGAAACGTAAGGTGATCAACGAGCACTACAACAAAGAAATCGAATACATGTATTCTTATTGATTAAGAAGGAAGAATTAAGAATGAAGAATAAAGAGGGTGTATCACAACTTAGTTTTGATGCACCCTCTTGATATATTCGTCATTACAATGCTGCTTTCAAGAATTCGTCTGGAGAAAACACTTTAATTAACGTTTGATCAGCATACTTATAATCACTTTGATTAAAAGTAACAATAGCATCACAATTGTTGTTTAACGCACATTGATATTGCATACTATCTTCAAAATCAGAAAATGCAAGATCATTAGTGGCGAGAATCGTTCTCACATGATTCGTCTCAACAACCTTAACGATCTCCAATACAACATTCAAGATTTGTCTTGTCTTCAAAGTTTTTTCTGGTTTATGAAACCCCATTCCCTTCAACATCATTTCCACATAATAAGCTATAGTACAAAATGAAGAAGAGGAAATAAATAAAGAACTGTTTTTTTCTTCCAATAGATCAAGCAAATCATTTACGACAGACGCTTTAGGTCGTTCACAAAGATACTCTAGCAGAATATTCGTGTCTAAAAAAACTCTCATATCCCATATTTTTCTTCGACGTGAACAAGCTTATAATCTATTTCAGGATTCTCTTTTAGAATACCTCTCAACACATTATGTCTTCGAGGCTTACGAATTGTCGTTTCTTTTGAATTGGGGACTTTGCTAAGAAGATCAGAAACTTGAGTTTCCAGCCAATCAATCATCATGTCCTCATTCTGAAAAATCACTCTTGCGTTTTCAACAAGATTGTCATCGATTGCTAAATTGAATGTACACATATACTAATCTATTTTTTAATTACATTTGCAAATATATTAAAAATTTGTCAGTTCACAATTATAACACATTTATTTTGAAGAAAATTTTCTATTCATCAATTTCGTCAATTCAAAATAAAAAAATAAGAGAAAAAGATAGTTGTAGTGTCATAAATTAGGATTGTTAAGGACCCATGTTTGATTGATATTGGTCCTAACCACTTCCTTAGTGCGAGCCGTAAGCGAGCACACTGAATTTAATAAAACCACAGAGAAATAAAGTTTACAGAGAAAAGCTACGCTTTTTTATGAGAAAAAGAGATGAGAATCCAATCAGAAAGTGGAATATAATCTGACCCTTCTTGTGAGGATGGATAGCGAGTGTCGGCAGTAGGGGCGAACCCATGTGCTCGCCCTCTTATTTTCACCAAGGATAGCCGATTCCAACGAAGTTGGTGTCGGAATCGGGGTATGGTTGATGATTAAACAATATTTTATTTATGTCACTTTCCGTAGTTAACGAGACGAGAAGAAGCGTTAAATATTGTGAATAGAGACGATGTTGATGAAGAAAAATTTGGAATAAGTGCTGTTCTTACTTAATTTCGCCGAATCAGATTATGTAAAATCATAAAAATTTGCAGTTCTATGATGACACTCATTTTATTGATAATAGCACTGTATTCTTTGTTTGCATTCTTATGTTACTGGCATTACAATCTGGTAAAAAGTTCGGAAGTAAAAGGCGACAAAGAAAAGCTTTGCAAAATAGTCAGGATTGTTTTGATTTGCAATGCGGTGAGTGTCTTACTATGGTTAATGACGGGTATCTACCATTGGATAATATATACCAATCATTGTGAACGTCAAATATATAAATTCTTTCTAGGATGTTTCAATATATATTTTCCATTAGCTATTGGAAGCTACATATGGATGATAGTGAAAGAAATAATACAGATCAAAGATAAAAGCCTGAATTTAAAGAATCTTTATTTACTTTTATCATTGATTTTAATCACTCTGACAGGATTTTTTCTATACTGCATAGGAATTTTCATGTGTATGGAAAAATTCTAAAAAATCCGAATATCTATGTTTCTACTCATTTTATTGATAATAGCACTGTATTCTTTGTTTGCATTCTTATGTTACTGGCATTACAATCTGGTAAAAAGTTCAGAAACAAAAGACGACAAACAAAAACTTTGCAAAATAGTCAGGATAGTTTTGATTTGCAGTGCAGTGAGTGTCTTACTATGTTTTATGACCGTTGTCAGCATTAGTTATAGAAATAGAATACACACAGATATTTTCTTAAAAGATTTTTCCCTATTTTGTTCTTCAATATACATATTTTTATGTTTTCCTTTAGCTATAGGAAGCTATATATGGATGATAATTAACGAGATATTGCAGATTAAAGATAAAAAAACGAATAAAAAAAATCTCTATTTACTTTTATCCCTGATTTTAATCACTGTGGCAGGATTTTTTCTATACTGCATAGGAGCTCTCATGTGCATGGTAAAATTCTAGTCTTGCTTCTGAACGTCCATGTTTTGTCGTCAAAGAAGACGTTTCTGCCTTCAAACAACGTATCAATCTGATGATTCGACACAAGATCTTCAGGAGTGCCTGTCTGTAGACCATTTTTCGTCAATAGCCAAAGCTGATCTGAAAGACGGAGTGCCTGCTCAAGATCGTGGGTGGAGAGCAACACTGCCCTGTCCTGCTGATGCGCGATATCATGAAGCAATTGTGTGATCTCGATTCTGCTTGCCACGTCAAGGAAAGCAGTTGGTTCATCGAGGATGACGATGGGGCATTCCTGCACCAACGATTTGGCAATCATCACTTTTTGCCGTTCTCCATCCGACAGTTCCGACATATACACCTCTTCTTTCCCCGTCATTCCTACTGATTCGACAGCTGAATCCACAAGCGTTTTATCCTCTTTGGATAGACGACCGAAAAATCCAGTATACGGTTGTCTGCCCAACGCCACCACCTCTTTAACAGTCAGTCCTCCTGTGTGGGCACGGTCTGTAAGCACCACTGTTATCGCATGAGACAATTCCTTTTCTGAATAGCTTTTCATCGGTTTTTCCAACACTTCGATCTCTCCACTTAGCGGCGGTTGAAGATTCGCAATCGTACGCAGCAACGTCGACTTGCCCGCGCCATTTGGTCCGCACAGACTTATCAATTCCCCACGTCGCAATGAGAAATTGAGATCCTGGTGGATTTGAATGTTTCCACCATTAGAATGATAACCGATGCATAGATTTTTTGCGGAAAGCAGTGTCGACATAGCCATCAATTGAAATATTGAAGTTTACGTTGGTTGATCAAAACATATATAATGACAGGGGCACCGAGCAACGGAGTGACCGCATTCAACGGCAAGACTCCTCCACTGCCGGGAAGTATGCATGCCAGATTGCACAGCAGTGCCATCACCGAGCCGGTAAGCAACGTGAAGGGCAAAAGTATCGAGTGGTTGGACGAGCCAAGCAAAAGACGTGAGATATGAGGAACCGCCAAACCAATAAACGCTATCGGTCCGCAAAAAGCGGTGACACATGCGGTGAGAAGCCCCACCGTCAACAATATATAATTACGTGTATGGCGGACATTGATTCCTAAATTCGTAGCATAACGTTCGCCCAAAAGAAGTGCGTTGAGCGGTTTGATTAAAAGGATTGTGCCAATGAGACCAATAATAATCGTAGCAGAAAAGAATGGCAGCTGTGCCGACGACACTCCTCCAAAAGTGCCCAATCCCCAGATGACATACGAGTGGACACCTTCTGCTGTGGCAAAAAAATTAAGCAATGAAATCACAGACGAAGTGATGTAGCCAATCATTATGCCGATGATAAGCAACGTCAAACTATCTTTCACCAACGAAGAAAAGAAAAGCAGGACCGACATCACAAGCAACGACCCGATGACAGCACCTACAAGCACTGCCAAGAATCCAGAAAACGAAAGGCTTCCAATTCCTACTGATCCGCCTAATATCAGCATCACAACTCCCACACCGAAACTGGCTCCCGAACTGATGCCTAGTATGGATGGATCCGCCAAATAATTATTGAAATAGGTTTGGAGCAGCAAACCAGAGACTGCCAAAGCCGACCCACAAAGCAAAGCCGTGACTGCCTGGGGAAGACGGGAGTCGAGAATAATGAACCTCCAGCTCTCCTTTGCCGCGTCGCCTCCACAAAGGATATTGAAAGTATCACTGTATGGAATGTCAACAGACCCACAAAAGATATTGCAGAGGAAAAGCAAGATGAGCAACGTCGTCATCAAGAAGGTACATCTTATATTTTTTTTCATCAATCTCTATTTAGAATAAATATGAATATTTTCCCGTATTTTTTCACTCCGCTAATTTACGGTAATAGTGTAAATATTCATTGACATCGCCATATTTTTCTGAGTGGAAAATGACGTAGAGGTCTTTCAGCAATCGTTCAGGATGGAACGGTATCTCATCAAAAAAAGATGTTTTGGTAGTGTTACAAGCGTACACCCGTTTCTCCTTATAGGATTTGAAATTTGAAAATCTCTGCAAATCCTTATATGTTTTATCCGCCACCTCTGTGCCGAGAATCAACCAGATATCCGCATTGCATCCTTTATCGTAGACAGTTTCAAAAGCGAACGGCTCAGCTCCGGAATGCGTCGTCTCGCCAAAAATATAATTTGCTCCTGCAGACGCGAACATCTTTGCCATATAGCTCTTTCCTCCAGGTATGAACCACGAGCCACCGTTATCCAATCCATATAGCAGAGACGGATGTGATCCAGTCTCTTGTTGTGCCTCTTTTTCAATTTGGGTATAGGTTTCTGTCACCTTTGAGAATATGGAATCAGCTTCAGATTCTTTTCCGAAAAGCATACCATATAATTTAATCCACTCCGCACGGCCAAGAGGATCCGACTCCATATAGTCGGCACACTCGACTATGGGAATTCCCAGTTTATCCAAGCCTCCATGTCCGCCGCTATTGTTGAATGGAGAAAGGAGAATTGCGTCAGGTGAGACGGTGATGATTTTTTCAATGTCGGGACTCATACTTGAGCCGAAATCCACAATTTTCCCTGATTGTGTGAGTGATATAATATTAGGGTTTGTGATATATTCCAGTTCACAGATTCCAGAAATCGAGTTGACCGCGCCCAATTCCTCAATAAGAGAGCAGTGCACAGTGGTGAAAACAGCTGATTTTTCCAACGGGACACGTACAACTACACCATCAGGACAATTGGCAGGAATCTCTTTTGTTTTATCCACAAGCAAATAGGTTTGCAACAGACACGTGGTGTCCCATGGATTGCGGATTTCCATTTTTTTGAATCCGTCGCACTCCCACACTCTTATCAGTTTCGCATAGTCAAACCTAATCTCCTTTCCTTCGTGAGTCTCAGATATTTTATTGCGGTGGCATCCAGCCAACAGCAGAATAAGACTGACAAGGATGAGAAAACCTGTGTTTTTCTTCATTTCAATCTGTTCTCTAAAAAAATAGGATTGAAACCCTCATCCACAATTTAGCATTTCATGGATGAAGGCTTCAACTTTCCTCAATTATATTTGTCAATATCTATTAATAGACGAATTTTCTTGGACCTACACCAGCATTGTATCTTGCCTTGAACGCTCCGTTGGCATACTCATACACATAACCGTTGCTCAAATAATCAGCAGCAGTCAAATATGAGCCGATAAAGATGTTGCCATTCTTAGGATTAACACTGATAGAATGAGGATTTGTAGGAATCTGATCAGCAGATCCTGTAATAAATGCATCACTTTCCTTAACGCCAGTCGCAGTGTTATAGCTTACAAACTCAATAGCAGGAGCACCATATGGAGCATTGACAGTATAAAGTGTATTCTCGTAGCAAGCCATAAGAGTAGCGCGTCCGACAACAGTAACACTGTCATTCTTGTCTATTTTCTGCACTGTTGCAGGAATATCACCGTAGTTACCCATTGAAATAACAAAGACATTTCCTGCCTTGTCTGATGTAATCTCAGTCGGATTTACCAAGACATTGATCTTAGAAGCAACCTTGAAAGAATCAAGACCAATCTTTGAGACATACTTTCCGTTATCATAACCAGCAGACCAATTTAATCCATCCGAAACAGTCACATAAAGATTTCCATTTGCAATTGTGATTTCCTCTGGATTCGGTCCGACAGCTATTGAATCCACAATAGCAAGTGTTGCTGTGTCAATCTTTGCAACGTAGCCATCATAAAGAGAGACATAAACCTTACCGTCGGAAGCTGCAAGAGCACGAGGATTACCTGGCTTGCCAGTTTCAGGCTTGATAGTTTTGACGCTTGCCAAAGATTTACCATCTACAACCTCAATAGTGTTGGAACCAGAAACAGCGATGTAAATCTTGCCACCGTAACGGATAGCGTCCTGACCTGTGTCTCCCAAATTACGTCCGTTGGCTGCGGCAAACTGGAAATAGTAGCTGTTTCCATCCGTCAAATCGATTGACGACACAGAAGCGTTGTTGTTGCCCATCGATCCCTCGTTTATCACATAAACGACATTTCCGTTTGATGATGGAGTCAACTCATCATCATCGTCTTCACAAGCTGTGAACGACGCAACGCCCATCATAAGAAGAGCCATTGCTCTAAAAGATCTTTTAAAGTCCATTTTATATTAATTAAATTAAAATTTGAATTCTACTGATGCTTTGTACGACCGTTTTGGCATGGGATAAAACCTCACCACCTCGTATTGTTTGTCGGTCAGATTAACGACATCTCCCCTAATCTTCATGTCAAATCTCTTAAAATCCAATATTTTATAAAGAGCAACACCATGCTCTGCATACGCCTCCATCATATTAGGTTTGATATTTTGTGGCAGACAATACCGTTTTCCCACAACATTTACATTATATGAGACATTCACAATCGGATTCTCAAAAGCGACGCTACCATTACCTGAATGTTTTGGAGTGTAAGGAATCTGATGTGTATAGATATCCGATTTAGGATCTGTCAAGTCGACGGCATATTGATAGGCATACTTGGCAGTTAAAAACAACGACGTGCGTTTTGAAGTGGCGACTTCAAGGTTAGTCACAAAATCGATTCCTTTAATCTCCACATATCCCATATTCACAATGCTCCAAATAAACATCTTCGGCATCGCGACAATCTTGTCGTCGACTTTATTGAAATAATAATCCGCTGAAATGGCAAATGATTTCAGACGGGATGATTCCACAGACTTGTCAGACTCATACAAATATGTGGCCCCGACATTATACTGTTCCGTTTTCTCTGGTTCTAGGGTTCTGACTCCAAATGAATTGAAATACAACTCATTGAAATTTGGCATTCGGAAGATATTCTTGTAAGAAGCTCTAAAATAGATGGATGGAGCAAAAGGTTTATAGGAGACGGCAATGGAAGGCGACAGATGTTGGTAATTATCTGGTGCTTCGCCAATCTCCACTTGGTTGAAGAAGAATGAGCCAAGCAAAGTGGCTGTTGCCGTCACCTTTTCATTCTTAAATTTTCCGCTCAACGCATCCAACAAAGTATGACGCTGCGGAAATACACATCCGTGGATATTAGAATTGAAGCTGTTTAGAATATAGTCGGTAGCGTTTGCCATCGAGAAATGTTCAGTAAAATTATGTCGCACCGCCGCTTTCCCGTACCACTCTCGTTGGAAATAGCGGTTGTCAAGTTTTCCTCCAGGATACATCATAGCCTCATCATGGTAGTAGGATGCATTCCAGTTGAATTTGCCACCGATCTTCATCACCGTTCTGCTACCCCAATCTGTGCGTGATACCACCTCAGCAAACGCATTCTTATCCTTCAAAGTCTCATTACTCTCAGTATTGTAGAAAATCACACCTCCAGGCAATTCCCTGTCAGATACGTAATAATGAGTTTTGGCTCTTAAATGAGTCTTTGGAGATAAAAGGAATCGTCCCGACAACTCACCATGCCCACATACCGACTCACTATGCTCACGTCTTTCCTCCGTCTTCAACGTACCATTGGTAAGAGTGTAGGGATAATTACCATCGGCACGGGAAAAATTAGCTGATGCCTTGATACTGTTATGATCTCCTAATTTATGATCAAAAGAGACATAAGGATTGACAAAACCGAATGAGCCACCGGTGATTTTGGCTACAGCGTTATAATTTTTATCTGAGTAGATAGGCGCAGAACTCATGAGGTTCAACACCGAAGTAGATGCGAAATAAGAAGCAGCGACATCAATATCACAATCTTCTCCTATATACAACTGAATCTCATCCAGTTGATCAAGAGAAAACCTGCCCAAATCCACCTGACCATTCTGGCAATCTGTGACTGGCATTCCGTCGTAACAAACCAAAGTATGTTTGGATCCGAGACCTCTGACCGAAACCGTTTTAAGTCCGCCGATACCACCATAATCTTTAATTTCAGCTCCAGCCATACGGCGTACAGCATCCGATATATTTTGCAAAACAAGACGGTCTGATTTTTTAAGGTTGATTGTCTGAGACGTGTTGGTTGTCGGCACAGAAGCATGTTTTTCTCCCGTCACCACCACCTCCGGAATATTCGTATGAGAGGAGACGCTGTCGGGCAGACTGCCGTAAACAGATACGGGAGCCAACATCAAAGACATCAAAAATTTGACACTGAAATCAAAGTGCATCCTGTTTGGTAAAAATCAGTTAAATAAAACACACCAAACACAGAGGAGTTAAACGTTAACGAAGACGTTGACGATAACATGCACAATTGCGGAGACGAGGCAGATCCCCGTCTTACGTTTGCCAAGAAAAAGCGCACGTGAATCCCACATTCCTCTCCTCGGAGGTGCCAGGTGTATGTTGTTTTGCAGGTCTTCTGACTTCCTTCAATTGCTCGCCTTCCCATCAATCAAGACAGTGGCATTTATCCAAATTGAGCAATCCTCTACCAAAGGTTACAGCAGCGGGACTGTCCGGGACTCACACCCGATTCCCTTTTAATCCGAAACGAAAAAAATACGAGTCGGAACAAAACAGGTGCAAAGATACAAAAAATTACGACTATCTCTTCTTTGGTCTGAATTCATTGATCAAATTCCAAAATTCTGGAAGTTTCTTATACTCTTCCATATCCACATCAGCAAGGATAGTGTCAACATAGTTAGGGTGCTTTTCCAAAGCCTTTCTTATATAAGGCAAGCCACTTGAATATTCACCCATCATACCATATGCGCAGGCTATATTAAATAAGTCACGCGAGTCTTCCGCATTTTCCGTTTCACACAACGACCTCACCTTATCCTTTTGTCCTAAAAGAGCATAAGCATATTTTGCGCTTTTGCCAGAAGCGAACTCTTTATCCTCTAGCAATTTGTTCAAAATCAATTCTCCATCTTTCTGTTTTCCCATTTTATACAACAACTCCGCCTTTTTTATTCTATCGAAATTATCCTCGTTAAATGCACACGATAATTCTAAATCAGCCATGGCACCTTGCAGATCACCTTTTAGTCGTCTGATATCAGACCTTTGGCCTAAAAGTGCCATTTTACTTTTATCCAAAATCACATTAGAGCTAGAATTGTCGCCAATCAACCCATCAGCAGTCTCCAATGCTTTATCGTAATCTCCCATTACTGTGTAAATCCTCAGTTTTGAATGCCAGCATCTCATTTTTTTAGGGTCAACCGCATAGGCTGAATCACAGTATGCCAAAGCTTTGTTGTAATCACCGGCCAACAAATAGCAGTCTGCTATATACAGATAAGCAAGATATTCGTTTGCTTCTCCAGAACGCAATGAAGAAGAATAAATATCTATAGCCTCATAGACTTTTCCATAATTATAGTAAAGATTAGGAATTACGTTTTTACTGATACGTTTAGAAGGCTCCTTCTCTACCCTATCTTTAAGTTTGGCCATAACACTATCAAACGATGTAGAATCAACCAGCTCATTTAGCAAAAGGGAGGCTTCCTCAAAATATTTTGTAGAAATAGCAGACACAGCATCATCAAATGCCTTATCATACTCTTTCATCATCAAATATGATTTTCCGCGTAAGATATATGTATAATAACTATCAGAAAAATTTTCAAGTGTTGTTGTGTACCAATCAGCAGCCGCCTTATAGTTTTTCTTTAGATACTCATTTTGAGCCACACCTCTGTAGGCCTGATGATTTGGTTCCATTGCAATGACCTTCTTTAATTCAGCTGTCGACTTGTCATACTGCTTCATTTTTCTAAACATGATTGCCCTATCCAACAAAACATCTTTATTACTAGGATCTAAGGAAATGGCAAAATCATACTCTTTCAATGCCGCAACAGTATCATTCGACTCCAAATAAAAAGAGGCTTTTGTCCCATGATAAATCGGAAGATTAGGATCTTTCTTACCGTATTTGATTGCCTTATCTATATATTTGAAAGCATTATCAAAATCATTCATCTCATAATAGAGAACCGACAGCATAAAAAGAGCCTCTACATCCTTAGAGTCTTCCTTTATCGCCTTCTTCAGATTTTCCATGGCTCCCACATAGTCTTTTTTTGCATATAATGCACGCGCGCTTCTAACTTCAACCGATGATGCACACACAATGGCGATAGAAAACCAAACTGCATATAATAAAGCAATTATTTTATTCATGTTCATAAAAGTTTAATAGTCCTTAATATTTTCAGAAACAAATATACGCACAAAAAGATAAAAAACAAGTTTACTGTTAATAATTGGTTATAGTTTCACCTCAAACTATCCGCATTTTGTCATCTCATAAATAATCCTTAACTTTGCGGCAAAATTTATATCCATATTTTTATGATTACAATAGACCAACTAAAAGATGTGTTGGAACGCGAGGACGCGTTGAGGAGGTATCTTTGACATAGATGCCAAGCGTGTGCAGATAGAAGAAGAAGAGATGCGTACGCATGATCCTAATTTTTGGGAAGACCAGAAGGCAGCCGAAGCCCAGATGAAGAAAGTGAAAGACCTTAAACGCTGGGTGGAGAAATACGAAGCCGTGCACAATGCGGCACAGGAGGTACAGTTGTCGTTCGACTTCTACAAAGAGGAGTTGGTGACAGAGGCTGATGTTGATCAGGCATACGAAAAAGCCATCACTTTGATTGAAGACCTTGAGATGCAGAACATGCTTCGCGCGGAAGAGGACAAGATGAGCGCGGTGCTTAAGATTGTGGCTGGAGCAGGAGGTACAGAGGCTCAGGATTGGGCTGAGATGCTATTCAGAATGTATCAGCGTTGGGCCGACCGTCAAGGATATAAATGTGAGATTTCCAACTATCAGGAAGGTGATGAGGCCGGACTTAAGACTGCCACAATGAAGATTGAGGGCGACATGGCATACGGATACCTGAAAAGTGAGAACGGCGTGCACCGTCTTGTGAGAGTGTCGCCATACAATGCGCAGGGAAAACGTATGACATCATTCACATCCGTATTCGTGGTTCCGTTGGTAGACGACAGTATCGAGATCGAGATCAACCCGGCAGGATTGTCGTGGGACACGTTCCGTTCTTCAGGAGCTGGAGGTCAGAACGTCAACAAGGTGGAGTCTGGTGTTCGTCTACACTATAAATTCCACAATGTCTTGACAGATCAGGATGATGAAATCGTTATCGAGAACACAGAGACACGTGACCAGCCAAAGAACAAGGAAAACGCGCTACGTCTGTTGAAATCACAGTTGTACGACATCGAGTTGGAGAAACGTCGTCAGGAGACAGCGAAAATTGAGGCTGGAAAGAAAAAGATTGAGTGGGGAAGCCAAATCCGCAGCTACGTGTTCGACGACCGCCGCGTGAAGGACCACCGCACTGACTACCAGACTTCAAATGTCAATGCCGTGATGGACGGAGACATCGACGGATTCATCAAAGCTTATCTGATGGAGTTCGGAGGAGGACAATGATTCCTTAAATAATTAAGAGTTAAGAGTGAAAAATTATAAGGGTGTATCAAAATGTGATGATTCCGTTTTGATACACCCTTAATAATTCATAATGCGTAATTCATAATGCATAATTGTTGGGAAATTCCACGCATCTGGTGAACCACAACCACGTAGAGACGCACGGTCGTGCGTCTCATAGGTCGTGCGTGTCTGGATAAATTCATAATGCGTAATTCATAATGCATAATTGTTGGGAATTTCCACACATCTGATAATACCCCATCTCGTAGAGACGCACGGTCGTGCGTGTCTGGATAAATTCATAATGCGTAATTCATAATGCATAATTGTTGGTGAAATCCATCTGTGGAATTAATTGGATTTCCACACAATTACGAATTACGCATTTTGAATTATGAATTTTACCCTCTATCCGCTTGATTTTCCATTCAAAAGCCTAACTTTGTATAGTTTTCATCAAAAACGCACTAATAAGATATAATATGGTAAAGAATCTATTTGTACTAATATTAGCGGCAATCTCCATCGTGCTTGCCTCATGCAGAGAGCAGTTCGTGGATGAGATTGATCTGACCCCCATCAACAAAGATTTGCTGAAGGGGGGATGGCACTTCGACTCTGTACGTGCCGTGATCAACACTAAAAACGGAAGTATGCAGAACACCGCAGCCAATGTGTGTCAAAATTTCATGAAAAAGACCATGGGCTGCCGCACTTTGTATTTCACAGAAGACACCGCCTACTGCATCGTCGACATTGACATTGAGGACGACATGTATATGAGACGCAGCAAATACTCCGCTGATGGTCATATCCTTAATTTCGAAGAGACAGAAAAATTTATGGGCAGCTGGTATCTTCCCTTCTGGTACATAAAGGATCAAACTCCTGACAATGCGACTTTCTATCTCACGAAAGATGAGATAATCGTCCTGCTGGAAGCCGACGGTTCTGTGCCACAAACCATCATCAACAAGATTGAGAGCGGTGCCTGCTACTGCTATTTCAGCCGTTGCCACTACCCTATTTTCGACGAGATTGAAGAATCTGAAAAACATGATTCTTCCGAAATTCAGGAATAAACACAAGTGGCAGGACTTTATATTCATATCCCTCTCTGCACTCAAAGATGCAGCTACTGTGATTTTTTCTCCACTACGCTCCTCAACAAACGTGTGGAACTGATCGACGCGCTCTGCAAAGAGATGAAAATGCGCGCCCATTATCTTCCCGTCGACGAGAATGTGCTTGAGACAATCTACATCGGTGGCGGCACTCCCTCTCTGCTCTCGTCGTCGGAGATAAATATTCTAATCGACTGTGCGTTAGAATCATTTCCCCACGTCGACACAGGCAAAATGGAAATCACCATGGAGGCGAATCCAAATGATTTGTCAGACAGTTATCTGAAAGAGTTGTCTGGCACAGCCATCAACCGTCTTAGCATTGGTTGTCAATCATTTAACGACACCACACTAAAGATCATCAACCGTCGCCACAACGCGGAGGAAGCAAAAAACGCTATTGCCAACGCCCGCAAATATGGATTCAACAATATCAGTATAGACCTAATCTATGGTCTCCCGTCGCAAACCATCGACTCTTGGAAAGATGATGTGGCGACAGCGATCGCACTGAAGCCGAACCATATTTCCGCATATTGTCTTGAATTACACGAAGGTTCGCTTCTGACAAAAAAAATCTCAAAAGGAGAACTGACAGAGATGGACGAGGCGGACTGCCTCACTTGCTTCAAACATTTGAGAGAAGCGACATCCGCTTCTGGTTACGAGCACTACGAAATCTCCAACTTTGCCCTGAAAGGATTCCGTTCACGCCACAACTCTTCTTACTGGCACGACATTCCGTACATCGGCGTCGGACCAGCCGCGCACTCCTACAACGGAGTAAGCAGACAATGGAATGTGAGCCATCTGCCTAAATACCTCAAAGCCATCAGTGAAAACAGACTTGACACAGAAATTGAGACTTTGAGTGTGACGGAAAAATACAACGACTATATTCTCACAGCATTAAGGACAAGCGACGGAATTGATTTTCAATATATAAGCAATAAATTCGGAACAAGGTTCTCCGATCTTGCCAAAGAGGTGGCAGCAAAACAGCAAAAAGATGGCAACATGGAAATTATCGGAGAAAAATGCCATCTCACAGAAAAAGGCATCTTCATTTCCGACTCCATCTTCACTGAATTCATCGTCGTGGATGAGGAATAAAACATATTCCGCTGTATGGAATGGACGAAGCATCATCAAAAACACCAATAGAGCCACGACCGATATATATTTTCATAATTATTTTCTCAATATGTTAATAAATGTTTATATTTGTAGCGTCGCTTCAAAATTGCACTCTACAATTTTGGGAAAGCGTATTGCAAATCGAACAAGAGAAAAATAATTTTTGGATGAGAAATCATTACTACTCACGCAAAACAAGACATATTGTCAAGTTTAGTTCTTTATTCGTCGCAACATTACTCAATTGCGCACCATCATTTGCCGATGACGTATCCGACAAAATAAAAGTTGCCATTCCACAGGCAGACTCGACAACGTTTGTTTACAATGGAAGCCAGCAGGCCTACTCGCTTGCCGAAGACACTACACACTACACTATTTTTGGCAACAAGCATACAAGTGCCGGAGAATATGAAGTGACAGTCTCCCTCAACAGCGTTGCCCTTTTCGAATGGGAAGACGGGAGCACAGATGCCAAGACATACAAATTTGTGATCAACAAGTCGCAAGTGGAGATTCCTTCAGCAGACACTTCACATTTCGTCTTCAACGGAGATCAGCAGACATACACGATTGCAGCAAACGATAATTATACCGCAAACGGCATCCACAAAACAGTGGCAGGAAACCATACGGTGACTGTATCACTCAACGACACTGCCAACTACGAGTGGGCTGATTCGACTGTAGCAAACAAGGAATACAAATTCGTGATCAACAGAGCTCAGGTCGATATTCCGTCGGCAGACACAACAATTTTCACATACAACGGCGCGATACAGATTTATGCAATCTCACCAAACATCAATTACAACATCACGGGAAATGCTCAGACCAATGCAGGCAAACACACTGTAAACGTAGCACTTTCCGACAGTGCCAACCATGAGTGGACAGACGGGACAAGCGAAGCTAAGCTATTCGATTTTGAAATTTCCAAAGCCAAATTGGAAATCCCGTTTGTAGACGAAGACACCTTCTATTATGACGGCAAAGTCAAACACTTTGATATAGCGACAAACAGCAGATATACAGTCGACATAACCAATGAGATGGCATCTGCCGTCGGCACCTACGAAAGATTTGTTTACATCAACGATGCCGAAAACTATATGTGGGCAGACAACACGTCTGAGCCAAAGAAAATAACATTCGTTATCGAAGAGGGAAAAGTAAAAATTCCAGAGGCAAACGATTTCACATACACAGGATCAAAGACAACTCTTGTTCCGCAAAACGATGGCTATACAGTCGAGAATGGGGAGGCGGTAGACGCTGGTGAATATAATGTAAGATTGACACTCAACCCTAGTTACGTATGGGAAGATGGCTCTAAAGACACGATAAACCTATCAGTCAAGATTCTTCCAATCTTGGTAGAGAAACCAGCTGTAAACTCAAGTGTCGTCACTTACGACAGCACCGTCTACGCTATCAAAGTCCCTGAAAATCCAGCATATACAATTTCAGGAAAGTCGATTGGTTTGGAGCCAGGCACATACACCACCGTCGTATCTTTGAAACCAAACTACGCATGGAGTGACTCCACAACAGAAAACCAAATCTACGAGTTGAAAATTGCTAAAATCAAAGTGTCAATTCCGTCGGCAGACTCAACAATTTTCTACTACAACAGAAAAGAGCAGACATATACGATTGATGAAAATGAAAACTACTTTGTAAATGGAGAGAAGCAAACCGCAATTGGAAACCATGATGTAGTAGTCACCCTCATTGACACTTTTCATTACGAATGGGCAGACGCGACTGTTGAGCCAAAACATTACCAGTTTGACATCATCGAAAGCGAAAAATTTGGTTTTGAGACGACAGAAACCAACACGAATGTCATACCGGGAGAAGATTTGACAATAGACATCGATGTAGATGGAATAGTGCAATACTACAAAATCAGCTGTGAACAGATTCCCGAGTTTGGAGATTCTTTGAGAGAGTTCGACAACGGACAACATACAATAAAAATCCCGACATCAAGCGACGCAGTTCCGGGCAGATATAAAATGAATGTGACTCTTATATCTGGCAATATCGACTCGACATTCACAATTGATGTCACCATCAATTACCCTGCGTCTGCAATAAAAGTGTTGTGGAATGACGTGGTTGCTGTAGACAACGCAATAGTCAAAACGACAACATACCAATGGTATAAGGATGGCGAAATGATTCCAGAAGCGACAGGACAATATTATTTCGACAAAGCAGGATTATGCGGCTATTATATGTGCGAGGTAGACGGTGGACTGACCGTCGGACCAGCTTATTTAAATTTCGGCAAACCATTATGGCTGAACGCATACGGAGAATCCGGCAAAATAGTCGCAAATATAGAAGGAAGCACAACAGCAAATGTTTTGCTGATGAATGTTGGAGGCATGCTGATTGATTCAAAACCAGCCGCAAAGGAGATGACATTCACCGTCAAACCAGGAATTTATGTGTTAGTTCTTGATGGCACAGACCAAAGTGTCAAAGTGATTGTTAAATAAACAAAGGGTTAAATCAGGATCGAGACAAACGAAAGATGAAAAATACAACAAGTATAATATTAGCGTTGTTCGCTGCATTTGGCAGTTTATCGGCACAAGAAAAACAGACAGCAAAAGATTCCTCTACAGTCATGCTGCAAGACACAGCGTCGGGACTGGGAATGACGACATCAGAAGTGCCACAAAGACAAGATTTGACTCTTCCTCTTTGGGAGCCTCAAAACAAATATTTAAGTTTGGGATTCGGAGGCGGACTCAGCACACTGAAATACGATCCTAATGATTGTGAGCGTTCTCCAATGGGTGGCGGATCAATCAACATCGACTATAACGTCTTCTTCGGCAAGAAATGGGGACTCTCTTTCGGAGTTGGAGCCTCTGTCTACAATGCAAAGACAATAATCGACACCCGATACACGTCTTCAGAAAACATCCCAGTGACACTCTCTGACGGAACAACGACAATCGAAAAGAGCGATTTGTATACCGATTTCAACGATTGGGAGGAGAGACAAACCTGCATCGCTTTGGAAACTCCAATCGGGCTTCTCTACCGCAGATACCTAGGCGGCAACACCACCCTGCTCACAGGAGCCGGAGTGAAATTGTCGTACCCAATGAAAACGACATACAGAGTGAAAACTGGAAACCGCAAAACAAGCGGACACATAGAAAATTCAGACATCTATTTAAATCCAGACCTTCCTCAACATGGCTATACGACAAAATACGAGCGTCCAAGCGGAACGACGGGGACAAAAAATATCTCTGCCGGAATATACCTTGATATAAACTTTGTGCATAAGACAGCCAATGCTAACTTCTTCTACGGCATCTATGGAAACCTCGGTTTGTCCAGCATACGCAAAGGTGAAGGCAAATCGTTGACCGACACGAAAGAGTATTGCGGAGTGTTGGCTTCCAATGCAGTCGACGCTACGACTCTTAACGCTGTGGGAATAAAATTGGGAGTGAAGATTCCATGTCCAAGACTTAGAGATGACGACAACGACGGAGTGCTCGACAAGTTCGACAAATGTCTTGGCACGCCAGCCAACGTAGCTGTGGACTCATGCGGATGTCCGCTCGACACCGATAAAGACAGCGTACCTGATTATCTCGACCAATGTCCTGGCACACCTAAGGGAGTGCAGGTTGATTCCGTCGGATGCCCGATAGACAGCGATGGAGACGGAATTGCAGACATCTACGATCTATGTCCTAACACACCAGACAGCATCGAGGTAGATGCACATGGATGTCCGGTAGATAGCGATGGCGACGGTGTGGCTGACTATCTCGACAAATGTCCTGACACTCCAGAAGGAAGAAAAGTTGATGAAAAGGGATGTCCATACGACACTGATGGAGACGGTGTTGACGACATCAACGACAAATGTCCAGACACTCCAGAAGGAGTAAAAGTCAATGCCAAGGGATGCCCCGTAGACTCAGACAAAGATGGAGTGCCAGACTATCTTGACAAGTGTCCTAAAGTAAAAGGTTCGAAAAAGAATCACGGTTGTCCGGTTGTGGCATCTTCAGCCAAAGCCGTATTCAAACAGGCGATGCACGGAATCCAGTTTGAGACCAACAAATCAGTGATCAAAAAAGCTTCATTCCCGATCCTCGACAAAGTGGTGAAGGTGATGAAAGAGCATCCGAAATACAAGCTTCATATCTCCGGACATACAGATAATGTGGGAGACCCAAAGAAAAACATGAAGCTGTCGAAAGAGCGAGCAGCGGCAGTTGTGAAATACCTCAAGGGAAAAGGAATCAAAGCATCTCGATTGAGAAGCGATGGATTCGGAGACACAAAACCTGTAGCTTCAAACAAGACCGAGAAAGGCAAGAAGCAGAACAGGCGAGTTGACTTTGAAGTGGAATTTTAATGACAAAAAATCATCACCCACGGTTGCGGTATCCATACCTTCCAACCGTGGGTGAATTTCGCATACGGATTGCAAAGGGCAGGATACCCTTGCCCCACCTCAAACATTATGGAATCAGCGACGTTTGCCGATGGCAATAGAGGCCCGATGGGTCTTACTCTTAGCTTCTAAATTCTAGCTTTTAGATTCTAACATTACTAAATCACCACAACTTCTACCCGATTATGCTTTTTATATTTAGCATTTCCAATTTATCCCGTCGCATTTATCGTTTGTAATTTAATTATCCCTATCTTTGTGACAAATAAAAACAGATATTTTCCAAATGGTAAGAGCAATATTTCCAGGAAGTTTTGACCCGCTTACTCTTGGACACTATTCAGTGGTGAAAAGAGCGCTTTCATTTGTCGATGAGGTAATCATCGCAATTGGTGTGAATGAGTCAAAACGTCCGTTTTTTGATACAGAAGCAAGAAAGAGAATTATCGAAGAGACATTCAAGAATGAGCCTCGTGTTAAGGTCGCAACCTACGACTGCCTGACTGTAGATTTCGCAAAACAGGTCGACGCGACTATCATCCTCCGTGGAATCCGAGCCGTGGCAGATTTTGAATACGAGAAGACAGTAGCAGACGCCAACCGTCAAATTTCAGGAATCGACACCATCCTGCTGTTCACAGAGCCTCAACACTCTTTCATCAGTTCCACCGTCGTACGAGACATCCTCCGCTACGGCAAAGACCCAAAGAACATGCTGCCTCCAGGCATCGACCTGAAAGCAATCCTTGAAATAAAAAATGAGCACAAAGATTTAATTTGTTAAACTATTCAATATGGCAAAAACGCATTACAATGGACTACGCAGTCAAGAAGTCGTTGATTCAAGAAACAAATTCGGATCAAACATTCTTACTCCACCAGAGAAAGAATCGTTATTCGTAAAGTTTCTAGAGAAATTCAAAGATCCTCTAATCATCATCTTGCTCATTGCCGGTGCATTGTCTATTTGCATAGCCATTTACGAATATTTCCAGCATCCGGATCCAACCGTCTTTTTCGAACCAGTCGGCATTTGGGTAGCCATTTTCCTTGCCACTGGTATGGCTTTCTACTTTGAGTATGCCGCCGACAAAGAGTTCGAAGTGCTCAACCAAGTGAACGACGACGAACCGGTTCAAGTCATCAGAGACGGTATCACAACGGAAATTCCACGCAAAGATGTGGTGGTGGGCGACATCGTGATCCTTGTCACCGGGTGTGAAGTGCCAGCCGACGGTGAATTGTTGGAAGCAACATCTCTCAACATTGATGAAAGCACCCTTACCGGTGAACCAATCTGCCTGAAAACCATCAAAAAGGAGGATTTCGACCCTAACGCGACATTCCCGTCCAACCACGCCATGCGAGGCACGAAAGTGATGGAGGGACATGGTATAATGAGAGTGTTTGCTGTGGGAGACCGCACAGAAAACGGAAAAGTTTTCACAGCCGCAAAAATAGACAACAGCATAAAGACTCCTCTTAACGAGCAGCTGGACGGGCTAGGCAACCTGCTCGCCAAAATAAGTTATGTAATCGCAGGGCTTATCATCGTCGGACGAATCGGAATGTATTTCATCAACAACGACGGATTCTCATGGCTTGGAGACGAGACGACAGCCGGATTCATCACCGAGACACTGCAGGCTTGTATGGTGGCTGTGGCGCTTGTGGCAGTGACTGTGCCGGAAGGTTTGCCAATGGCAGTCACACTATCACTCGCATACAGTATGCGAGCAATGCTCAAGACCAACAATCTTGTCCGCAAGATGCATGCCTGTGAGACAATGGGAGCTACAACTGTGATATGTACAGATAAGACGGGCACTCTTACTCAAAACAAGATGCAGGTGCACGAGACCAAGTTTTTCAACCTGCAGCCAGACCAGACTCTAGTAGGCGACGAAGCCAGCAACCTTATTGTGGAGGGAATTTCCGTCAACTCGACCGCCCTACTCGACCTTTCTGACGCCAATAATCCAAAAGCATTGGGCAATCCTACTGAAGGAGCTCTGCTTCTTTGGCTGAACAAGCATAATATCAATTTTGAAAAGATAAAAGAGAATGCAGAAAGAGTGGATGAGATTCCATTCTCCACCGAACGCAAATACATGGCTTCTCTTGTCAAATCACAATATTTGAACGGCAAAAAAGTATTGTATTTGAAGGGAGCTCCAGAGATTGTGCTTGCTCTCTGCTCAAATATCGCAGGAGGAGAGACCAAACACTCCATCAATGAGACTCTGCTCAAATATCAGAATCAAGCGATGCGAACTCTTGCATTCGCCTATCAGATTGTGGAAGACGGAGAGACTGCCATCAGCGACGGCAAACTAACTGCCAACAACCTGACATTCATGGGTGTGGTAGCGATCGCCGACCCTGTACGCAAGGAAGTGCCAGATGCCGTCAACAGCTGTATCGAAGCAGGAATCGACATCAAGATCGTGACTGGAGACACTACAGCGACCGCTAAAGAAATCGGACGTCAGATAGGTCTTTGGAAAGAGAATTACGGAGAAAACAACATCATCACCGGTCCTGATTTCGCAGCATTGTCAGACGAAGAGGTATACAACAGAGTAGAGGATATAAAAATCATTGCCCGAGCTCGCCCACTCGACAAGAAGAGATTGGTGGAGACGTTGCAAAAACGCAACCAGGTCGTGGCTGTGACTGGAGACGGAACAAATGACGCACCAGCACTGAAGGCGGCACATGTAGGACTTTCAATGGGAGATGGAACCAGTGTGGCAAAAGAGGCGTCGGACATAACTATCATCGACAACTCATTCTCAAGCATCACACGCGCGGTAATGTGGGGACGATCACTATACCAAAATATCCAGAGATTCATTTTGTTCCAGATGACAGTAAACGTGGCAGCATGCCTTATCGTGCTTGTCGGAGCATTCATACCGGGCATCAAATCGCCGCTCACTGTGACACAGATGCTATGGGTCAACCTGATAATGGACACATTCGCCGCTATGGCTTTAGCCTCTCTTCCTCCTTCAATGAGCGTGATGAAAGAAAAGCCAAGGTCAAGAACAGCTTTTATTATCAACAACACGATGATGAAATTCATCCTTTCTGTCGGATTCTTCTTTTTCGTGGCTATGCTGGGACTACTATTCATGATGAAGAATCACGAAATCACATTCGAAAGCGGATTGTTGGGAATGACTTCAGGCGGTTCCACTCTGACTGCCTATGAATGCAGCATTTTCTTCACAATATTCGTAATGCTTCAATTCTGGAACATGTTCAACGCAAAAGCGTTCGAGACAAACAAAAGCGCACTTCACTTCAAGAACAGTAAAGGATTTGTCACAATTGCAGCGTTAATCTTGTTCGGACAGATTTTGATCGTGAATCTTGGAGGTGCGATGTTCAACGTGACACCTATCAGCATAATGGATTGGCTGATAATCATAGGAGCGACATCAATTGTATTGTGGATCGGGGAATTAGTGAGGATGATCAAGAAATAATCCGTAGAGACGGGAAGAATCCCGTCTCCACAAAATTCTAAAACATGAAAAAATTTATCAAGACGACATTGGCATTCATATCGGCTATCACAATGGTCGCTTGTTCACAAGTACAAGGAGGAAGAATGGACAGAAGGAAAATAGTCAAAGACACAACAGCAGAAGAGGTCACAAACTCCGCTGATATAACTGTAGCTGTCGAAAAAAGCAAAACGAGCATAACATTATCTCAACTCAATTACTTCGACGGTGACAAAGAGTTCAACGACACAATCAAACTGAATCTGGCATGCCTCATCATTCCAGCCAAAACAAATCCTTCGACAGGATATGACTGGGAAGTGAGAATCGAGACTCAGGACAGTTCGATTCTTAAACTGGATACAGTGAAGAACACAACCAAAAGAGATCCGTCGCAGCCAATGATGTGTGGAGCACCGTCGACAAGGGAATATGAGTTTACCTTTGAGAAGGCAGGATTCGCAAAAATAATCTTCGAATACAAGCGACCTTGGGAGAAAAAAGATCCTGAGACGACAGTCGTTTACAATATCACAATTGAAGAATAGCCATGTGGACGCAAGTAGAATTCTCTCTTAATGAAAAGAGACGCGGGTTCCATCTCGTCACAAGCGAGATTCTATCCCATCTGCCTGCATTGCCAAAAGTAGGCTTGCTAAATCTATTCATCAAGCATACGTCAGCAGGATTGACAATCAACGAGAACGCAGATCCAGACGTCCGCGTCGACATGGAAAGCATATTCAACCGCATGGTCAGAGAGCGTGAGCCATATTATCAGCACACCCTCGAAGGCGACGATGATATGCCAGCCCACGCCAAGAGCACCCTCGTCGGCGACAGTCTTACAATTCCAATCACAAATGGCAGGCTTAATCTTGGCACTTGGCAAGGAATATATCTTTGTGAATTCAGGAACTACGGAGGAGCAAGACACATTGTCGCGACAATAACGGGCGAATAGCAAACATGACAAAAAAGAAGAAAAAAATCATAGGTATAACTCTGTTGGTCATAGCGATTCTAATCTCCACTCCAATCTGTTTCTACAAATTAGTGGAGAATAAAACCGCAGACAAGTTGTACAACGACGTCAACAGCATTCCTTACAATGAGGTGGGGATGGTGCTTGGCACAAACCCTAAAACAAAAAAAGGGAAGGACAATCCATATTTCACTTATCGTGTGGATGCGGTGGAAAAACTATACAAGGCAGGCAAGATAAAATTTATCCTTATAAGCGGAGACAACAAGACTAAAGATTACTCCGAACCAGATGCAATGAGACAGATCCTTATTGAAAGAGGCATTCCAAAAGACGTGATCTATATCGACTATGCAGGATTCAGGACTTTGGATTCCGTGGTAAGAGCAAAAAATATCTTTGGTCAGACAAAAATGACCGTTATCTCCCAAAAATTTCACAACGAAAGAAGCATAGTGCTCGGCGAATGGCAGGACATGGATTTAATTGGCTTCAACGCAAAAGATGTAGAAGTCAAAAGAAGCAAATATAAAACATTGATCAGGGGAGGTGGAGCAAGAGTGAAGCTATACCTTGATATGCTTATCGGCAAAGAGCCACATTTTGGTGGAGAGCCAATCAAAATTGCAGTCGGACATCCGCAAACAGACTTAAACGAATAAGATTATGCTTACAATTTACAAAGGAAGACCCGAAAACCTATCCGGCAGACTCGACAGAGAAATCAGAGTATACGACCTGCTCGACTCTCTTGGCGTTGAATACGACCGTCTTGACCATGAGCCAGCAATGACCATGGAAGTGTGTGCCGAGATAGACGCAGCTTTCGAACGTATGCCACTTGAAGCATTCAAAGCAGACTTGAGCGCAGACAAAAGCAAACATGCCATCGTCTGTAAGAATTTGTTTCTCACCAACAAGCAACATACCAAATACTATCTTCTAATGATGCCAGGCGACAAGAAATTCCTGACCAAGGACTTGTCTGCCCAGATAAATTCAGCCAGGTTGTCGTTTGCTGGAGAAGAAGAGATGCTAAAATACCTCGACGTCACACCAGGATCGGTATCTGTCCTTGGATTGATGAACGACAAAGAGAATGCCGTGCAATTGCTGATCGACAGCGATGTGTTGAGAAGCGAATACGTCGGATGCCATCCATGCATGAACACATCCAGTCTGCGTATGCTTGTGAAAGACCTGACAGAGAAGATTCTCCCTGCAATCCATCACGAAGCCATTGTAGTAAATTTATAAAAACCACTTAAATTTTGCCTTAATATAAAAAAATGCTATTTTTGCATATTAACTACCACAATGAAAGTCGTATACAGGCGTACTAAACTACACGTCTAATAACATTTTCAATTGCTGTCCTAACAAGAAAAGGCAATGATTATGATTAAAAGATTGATAAAAGCTTCGACTATTCTGCTTGTTTTATCAGCTATTTCATCATGCAACCAGAAACAAGTGGAAAGTCCGCAATATATACTTGAAGCGCCAGAATTCAAAGATGGTGTCGACATCCGTTATTTCCAGAAAAGACTAGATGGAGAGAACGGACACGACTACGTGGATTATATGGCGATAATCTACAATGAGAAAAACCATTACAGAGAAGAAACTCTTTACTACTACTCATCTCAACACAAAACTATTCTCAACCAACGGAAATTCAGATTCCTTGTAAAGGATGGCGAACTTATTATGTTTGAGAATGAGGCAGACACAGTAGGAAGATGCTATCTTTCGGTAAACACCGATGCCAGAGTGATCTATTCGACAGAGCCAAAGCCGCCGGGTTACATTCCAATCACACATACACATACATTGCAGGGCACCCGTAAGGTGAAATTGGAGAAAATGGCAGACTCCATATATGTGTATAGTTTCTATACTCCATACACATACGTGCATGAGGAATACTATGACAGATCTTTGAAACTTGTGAAATTCTCGGAAAGCTACTACGATTTGGATTTCTCCATGGAGCAGATTGACTCTATTTACGCTCCAAAAGAACTTACGGATATTCTACATCAGCAGCTGTCAATCTCGCCAGAATCCGAAATGCCAGACAGTTGCGTCACTTCTGAATATGTCAACAAGATGGAAAAGAACATTTTGATGACAGTAGCATTATGGAGAGAGTATCTCAACAATATAGAATTAGGAAACGCTAACTCATGTTCTGAACGTGAAAGCAAAGCTTTGTTCAACTATCTTCGTAACAATTCCTACAGGAATCTGTTCCTGACTAAAGCGTTGGAATACTCTAACAAGAAGAACGAATATGCTGAAACTATATTCTTGCAGATGCTTCCGGAAATCAATAAGAACTACAAAGTCTATGCCAATGTGGTGGATGATTTCCCTTTCCTTTTGGACTATCCTGAAATCAAGAACAAATTCAAAAAAGGCAAATAAAAGTTCAAATACAAAGCAAGATATTTTGGACAAAGATATAAAAAGAGCCCTTGGACTGAATCCAAAGGCTCTTTTTTTATCAATGTGCATTGGAGATTGCTTCTTCCGCATTCCTCATTTTCTGACAAGTATCTTTCGTCCATTCACTATATAAATAGCAGAAGGGAAATCCTGTCGGAAAATATCACCCTTATGAAGACGACGAGAGACTAAGATGCGTCCGTCAATCGTTGAGATTCGAAGGGATGCATCATCTATAGCCTCAGCCACAATAGAGCCATCCATTGTCCATATTTTCAAGTTGCTGTTGTCTGACGCCACCGTCTCTGCAATCTCTGTTCCAAAGTCTTTCTGAGCAATAACCGTGTAACGTTGTCTTCTCAAATCTCCTTTCTTATAGATGATCAAATTACATGTATCACTACCAACGGCAAGAGACAAAGGTATATTTTTAAGAGAATGAGCAGGGATTTCAACAGTGTAAGAAGCTATCTCTCTGCCCTCAAAATTTCCTGTAGTGTCTATTTCAAGAATATATGTCGCCGAATGCGGTTCGGATGTTCCATTGTTGATAATGAGGTTGCCCTCCACTATCTGATCAGAGCTCCTATACCTGTTGCAATTAAAGTTCACCGACACCTCTCCACTGTTTTCCAAGCCACCACCCATATTGTCAATCACCAACAAAGATCCATTGCAGTCGTAGACCGTATAGCGTGAATACTCAAATTCGTTAGGGATAATATTGCTGATCGTCGTCTCCTCTCCAGGCTTCAAATAAAGATGCGGCTTGACGGTATAAAATCCGCTTTCATGATTGAGAGTGATAATCACGAGGTTGTCATAATAAGCGTCTCCCTCATTCTTCACTTTTAGTCGGCAAACAAATGCTCCTGCGTCAGTTGTGTCTATCACAACCGAGGCTGTTAGACGGAACTCTTTATTGCTCTTATAAGCGATGCCTTTTGTCAGAACATTCTTTTTAGAATCAGTCAACCAATAATAAACCGAGTCTGATATTGGCACAAACTTAAAATCCACATCACTACTATCTTCGGATTCGATTGTGACATAAGAGCCAAACGAGCTGTATTTAGGAAATGTATCTACTGAATTTGTAAACAGATAAACAGCATTATAGTATTCTCTGCTGCCTGTATTACGCAAATGGATTGTGCCATGGGCATACTGATTAGTCGAATTGAAATCTGTCATCTCAACAGATGCGGATATCTCATAATCTTCCACCACAGTCACCACCCCATCTTTTACTGTATACATGAGGTTGACGTTGTTGAATCCGACACTTGGAATCCACGTTTTTCCATCTTCGCTTTCTATCAAGCCCACCTTATAAATCTTGCCCTCTTGGAATCCAGAAACATTTAGGTTGTAAACACGTTCCTGATTATAGACAATGAAAGGAGAGACCACTACTGAATCTTCTGAGAATCCTATATTAACAACATTTCCGTTTTCATCTATATATCCGCTCGACAATCTTATTTTTTTCTCTTCAAGAGAATTGTTCACATAAGAATAGAACTGAAAAAATTTGTTTTCTGACAACACGTATGATACGCCAACAGCTTCAATCACCGTAGATTTATCTATAACATCTGCGACTCCGTTGTCTGGCACAATGCCATAAATGATATAATTACCTTTAGAATAGCCATCATTTGTCTCACTTGAACCCACTTCCGTCGTGGTGTTTGGATTCAATATTGCCAAATCATAATAGCCATTGTAATGTCCGTTCCATCCCCAATTAATGTGGAACAATCCATTTTCATCTATACCATCACACAGGAATCTATGTCCTTTTGTCATCGAAGATCCTGCCATAAGGACCGGACGGTTTTCTTTCAACTCTTTGTAAATAAGATGCGACCATTCTTCAAATGTATAGCCGGCACGATAAGATATGCGAATCAAATCTGGATCAAAGCCAAACACATTGACAAGTTCCTCAACACATGTCTTGTAGCAAGCACTCTCTTCTTCTCCGTAATCCATTTCTGCAGCAGCGTCTACTACAGACACTAAATCGGAAGCTGCCTTTGCCTGGGCTTCTGTGTATCCTTCCTCATACGTATCCAATATGTTGTCCCAATCAAACTTTGTTCCCTTTTCCACACCTGGGATATCTATTTTTTCAGTCATGGTGGTGTAAGCAGGTATGTCGGAAAGAGTAGCGGCAGGATAACGATAATATGTCAAAAGCTGCGCAATGGCTGTAGCCGAGCAACCAACAGGAGACTGTGTCCCTTTTATTGTTGGTGCGTTCAAGTTGAATGGGGCATATTGTCCCCATGTAATATTTTTAAGCAACGGGGCTATTGGGCTATCTGTAATGCGTGTCGCTCTCAATTCCGATGTCGACGAAGGGAGCTCTATATTTTGATGTCGGTTTTTGTCTATATTCTCCACAAAGACATTGAGCATTTCCTGCAACTCCTGATTGATTTCTCCATCTTTGCTATACGCAAGAAGGCCAGGGACACGAGTATCTGCTGAGACAATAGCATATCCACCGTTATTCCCTTTGAATGTGTAGCAGACAGTGTCTCCATTCGCCGTTTTGACATCCGCAAGATAAACATTGCCAGAATTGACAAGTGTTTTGTTCGCTATAGTTTGGATCTCATCAAAGGTTCTAGACTCTGCAAAAATGCTGTTGGTTGCAAGTGCAAGCGCAGAAAACAGTAGTAACTTTAATTTTTTCATAGCATCAAGTTTTTAAGGGGTTCTCCACCCGAGTTCACAAATCAATATAATTAAATCTTTTATGCTTTTCGCTTCTGTCAAAAATAAATAAAGATTTCGCAAAAACATCTTTTCTAAGCATATATTTCATCTACACATTTTCAACAACATATTTATCAGATATTTTGGATCTTTATTAAGAAGCCCGTTAAATTTTATTCAAAGAGATTTCAGTCAAGATGCTACAACGCATTGTTGACGCCACTTAGCATCGGCACAAAATTGCATTCTTCTAATTTATCTACATCGAAATGAGTTTCATCAACACGTTTCACCCGATACATATTGCTGACTCCCGACTTATCCTCAACAGGAATTATCATCATTCCTCCTACTTTCAACTGAGCCATAAGCTTAGGAGGAAACTGAAAAGCTCCAGCAGTCACTATGATTTTGTCAAACGGGGCATGCTCAGGCATTCCGAGATAACCGTCGCCACAAATATTATTGACTTTGACATTCAATTTCTTGAAAAGAGCAGACGTAAGATCATACAACACTTTCTGACGCTCTATCGAATAAACCTCCGCTCCTAATGCCTCCAAGCAAGCGGTCTGATAGCCACTGCCTGTGCCTATCTCCAACACTTTCTCCCCAGGCTTCAGTTCCAGCAACGACATTTGTCGTGCCACTGTGGATGGCTGGGAAATCGTCTGTTTTGCGGCAATGGGCAACGTCACATCCTCATAGGCTGAAGCTATATACATCGGCTGACAAAACAAGTGACGTGGCACCCGTGAGATTGCATCCAAAACATCAGCCGCAAAAGCAAACTTATTTGTCTTGAGCTGTGCTACCATCATCCTTCTTCTCGCCGCAAATTTCGGTTCTTCTACAAAATTCATCACAATTATTTCATAACATACACCACACTCTTTGTAGAGAAAAACTCCTCCTCAAAATAGTTTGTTAGGGATTCACTCATTGCGTTTCTTCCTAATGGTTTCAATTCTTCTGTCAAATCTCCACCTTTCAAGGCTATCACTCCGACAGGAAGAGCCGACGACGCAACTGGTTTCAATAGTGGACGAGCCAATTTCATCAAGTCTGGCATCTGCATCACTGCACGACTCACCACATAGTCGTATTTTGCCTTCACATCCTCCGCGCGCAAATGTTCACCTTTTATATTCGTCAAGCCGATCGACTCAGCCACCGCATTCAAAACCTTGATCTTCTTCCCTACTCCGTCAATTGCATGAAAAGAGACATTAGGGAAAATGATTGCCAACGGAATTGCAGGGAAACCGCCTCCAGTACCGAGGTCTAAAATCTCCGTGCCATCCGCGAAATCCGTAAATTTTGCTATTCCCAACGAATGAAGCACATGATGCTCATAAAAATTGTCCATGTCCTTGCGGGAAATCACATTGATTTTTGAGTTCCAGTCCTGATAAAGAGCATCCAGGGCTGCAAACTGAGATTTCTGCACATCCGAAAGATTCGGAAAGTATTTTTCTATAATAGATATGTCAGCCATAATTTAATCTTCTAATAAATATCTCACGATGGACTTCGTCGTGTCCATAAATTGACGTAATTGTTTGTTAGCGACTGGAATTTTGACGCTTCTTTCTGCCTCCATTCCAAGTTCATACGGAGAATAGACGAAATAAATGGTATCCTTCGTCAACAAAAATTTCCGGCTGGGCGCGATTTGTTCGACAGATATACCCTTCGACGCAAGCGAATCCTCATTCACAACTCCATATTTCTTCACCATACAGCCGACCAGCACATTACGGATATCCTCCACATCTTTTTCAGAAAACAGATCTTCGTATTCCACCTTTTCCTTCAACTTCTTGTCCCAGTTGCTGTACGACAATCCAAATAGTGGAGTGCTTCCGGTGTTTTCATATATTCCCTTGGCCATACAATAAAGTCTGGAATCCTGATAGGTGTTTTTCGTGAATCTCGCCACAGTCCAATCAAAATAACGGCTCTTGGAAAACTCGTCAGCCGCACGGAACTCTGTCTTAAACCTTGTGGCGACAGAAGCGAAATACCCAGTCGTCGCGACGATTGGATCTGTCATCAACCTCTCTGTAGCAAAATTCATCACGTCGAAACGGATGTCTCTCACCAGTTTATCTGAATCATTTCTTGCAGGCATCGCCAACACCGCCTTATATTTCACATATTTATGCTGCGGTTGATTCGGATCCACAAAATATGCAGTGTCGTAGATGAAAATCTCAGTGTCATACAACAAAGTCTTCGGAGTGTCCGGAAGGACGGAATCCTTCGCTGCTGTGTCCAAGACTATCTGTATCGAATCAGCCACAGTATCTGGTACTGAAATTTCGGAAGATTTTGTATTGCAAGACACAAAAAATGCAACTGCAAAACAATAAATCAATAAATTCTTCATTATTCAGCAAATTTATACAGAGGAGAATCTGTTCTCATCAATGGTTTCAAATCAGCGAATGAAAACCTCACTTCAATAGGACCGACAGCATAAGCAGCGATCTCATAAGGTTTGTAGTTGAAACTCAACGAATCAGCAGACACCAATATACTGTTGTTTGGAGCGACATCTTTCACATCAGGTATGCCAGCGTCAGTCAGATTTTCATGTCCCTTTACATCCATCATCCTGCAAAGAGTATCAAGGATCATCTCCGTAAGTTTGGATTTTGAATCGTCTACGAAAATATCCTCAAGAGACAATCGCTTCGCATTTGTCTTGTCCCAAATCTTAAAATCCGCACAGTAATATCCATGGGCTCCTCCCATATAAGAATAAGCCGTGAAGACGGAATTGTAGATATCTTCATCTTCAAACACCTTATCAGCAGTGCATTCATATACGCAAGGAGTCTCCTTAGGTGAAAACATCTCTCTATAAGCCACGACGTCTTCTTCTTCCATAACAGCGAGCGACGCTATCTTCTTTTCTCTTGCAAGCTGAATATCATTTGTACGAACGCCAGTAGCTTCAGCGATCATCGACAATCTAATAGAGTCGGCACACGGAGATATACCCTCATTGGGAATTTTAAGATTGTAAGAGTACATAAACTGTGGATTAAGAGTGTCGGAAAAGATATGACCGACAGTGTCGAAAGCCAAAACAGAAGTTGCAAAACCAGAGTCTGCAGTTGTAGTTTCACCCTTTTTCTCTACAGAACAACAACATAAAGCTGCAGACATCGAAGTCAGCAATATATTCTTAAAAATATTATTCGTCATCAGATATTATTTTTAGTTCTATATTCCACAAAAGTAACGCAAGATTTTCACAAATACAAAACGAACCTTTACAAATTCCGCTCCTTTTTTTCATCAAAATTTTCATTAAGTCCAGAAAAAACACCATTATTCCATTTTTTTGTTTGTCATTATTTATTTTATTGCTATTTTGCATTTAATTAACACTGATGCAGATGAAAAAATTGGTCTATTTCATATCGACATTGTTGTTGCTAACATGTTGCAACAAATCGGCGGACAACCAAAATTCGTCGCAGAATCAGTGTGTGTCGACTCCAGACTCCATTCTTCGTGTCGCCACAATTTCTCGCTCCACATCATACTATACTCTTCGAGGTGGTCACGAGATGGGATACGACTATGAGCTAAGCAAAGGGTTGGCGGAAAAGATGGGCAAACGTCTTGAGATAAAAGTTGCGAAAAGCAACGAAGAGCTGATTTCAATGCTTGGCGATTCTGCCGACGTGTTGGCATTTCCAGTCGTGATCAACAAAGCCAATAAAGAGAAGATGGATTTTGTCGACAAGGAGACAATAACACATCAGGTGATTGTGCAGAAGAAGAGGAAGTCCAACAAACAGAAACAGGATGTGCTCGACCTTATCGGCAAAAAAATCACTGTGGTGCAGGGATCAAAATATCACCACCGTCTGCTCAACCTTAACGACGAAATTGGCGGCGGCATGGAAATCAACGCCGTCTCCACTGATTATAACGAGGAGGCTCTCATCAAAATGGTGAGCAAAGGAGAGATTGAAATGACGGTATGCGACAACGACATCGCCCAGCTTCAACGTCGCTACTATAGAAACCTCGACATTCATCTTGAAGTGTCTCACCCACAACGTAACGCATGGGCTGTAGCCAAAAATGATTCCGCCTTGCTAAAAGAGATCAACAGCTATTTCTCAGACAACGAAAAGTCGATCAACAAACTATATACAAAATACTACGAGCCGAAGGTTGCCAAAGATGTAAAAAAAGATGTGCCTATCTTCATCGACGACAAACATATTTCCGTCTACGACTCTATCTTCAAAAAACAAGCTGACAGCACAATCTGGGACTGGCGTCTTCTGTCTGCCATCGCTTACACAGAATCACGTTTCAACCCCAACGCAGGAAGTTTTGCCGGGGCAAAAGGTCTGATGCAGCTGATGACAGAGACTATGCTTGCTCTTGGAGCTGACCCCAAAACGATGTTGGAACCAGAGGAAAACCTACGGTTGGGAATCGAATACCTCAACCGCACATACCAACTCATGCAGTCCGCACGTACCAATGACGACCGCATCCGTCTGACCCTCGCAGCGTATAACGCCGGTCTCGGACATATCCGTGACGCGCAAACTTTGTGTGAACTCCACGGAGAAAATCCAGCTGAGTGGAAAGTGGTGAAAAGATATGTCAGGCTGCTGGCTTCTCCAGACTACTACAATCTGCCATCTGTCAAATGCGGATATCTTCGTGGCTCAGAGACTGCTGATTATGTAGACGACATCATGGATTTGTATGCCACATACAGGAGAAAATTCAAGAAATAAGACGGCTGGCAGCAATTTCTTTTTCGATTTATAAAGTTTCTTATTTCCTTTGAAATCAATCGGAAATCTATATCTTTGCACTCGATTTCAAAATTTAATCAAAACTTATATGGATAGTAACAAGACAAAATCATGTAAGGGGGAAATAATCCTCTACCAACCCAACGAAAGTTTGAAACTAGAAGTGCAAATCGAAAACGACACGGTTTGGCTAACACAACAACAGATGGCAGAATTGTTTGGAGTCAAACAACCAGCTGTTTCAAAACATTTAAACAATATTTTCAAAGAAGGAGAATTAGATAAAGCCTCAGTTCATTCCATTTTGGAATATACTGCGGCAGACGGCAAATCATACAAAACTCAATTCTACAGTTTAGATGCCATCCTTTCAGTTGGATATAGAGTCAACAGTAAAAACGCAACAAAATTTCGACAATGGGCAAACAAAATTCTCAAAGATTATCTTCTCCGTGGGTATTCTGTCAACCGTCAACTTGTGGAACTACAAGGATACACGGATAACAGATTTCTCCAAATAGAAAAGCGTCTGGACGAGCATCAGCAACAGATAGATTTCTTCGTTCGCACAAACATACCGCCTCACGAAGGTTGCGTCTTCGAAGGTCATCTGTTGGAAGGACGTGAAGTAGCAGAAATGATTATAAAAAGTGCCAAACATGAGGTAATTTTAATTGACCCATACATAGGTTCTGACACTCTGCATATTCTTGAGGCAAGACAAAAAAACGTGTCCGCTACCATCTATACAGAAAAAGTCAACAACAACATACTAACTCTACAACACAACCATGAGACGGAATATGGAAAATGTCGTCGCATCAACATTTTTCAATACAAGACTAATTTTCACGACCGTTTCCTAATCATTGATGAAACCGTTTATCACTTCGGGGCTTCAATAAAAGACCTAGGAAAACGTCTGTTTGCATTCGACGTAATCCATCTGTCTAAAAACTTGATTATGGGAGAAGTAGAGTGAACTATAATTGGGGCTATATAATTGAGTGGCTCAATTCGCCGAACCAAGTTCAAATTTGTTGATTTTATCACGCCATTTCTGAGAGACCAACACTGATTGCTGGGTAGCCATATCGAAAGCACACATCACTCCGTGGCAGATGGTTTTTATCTTTCCATTATCCTTATCCACAATCAATTGAAGGAGCTTGATACTTTTGTTGCCAATCTCTGTTATCTTAGTGCGGACTTCAATATTATCATTCATAAAAATCTGGTCGACGTAGCTGACATTGATATTCACAATCACAAACTGTGCGTCTTTCCAATCAACAACCCCATCGTTCATAGCCTCAAAATAGCGGACCTTTCCATAGTCCAGAAAAGAGATTTGCGAAGCATTGTTGACATGTCCAAGTTGGTCGATGTCGTTGAATCTTATTTGTATGTCGACGCTATGGTTGAAGCGTATGTTTTCTAAATCTTCCATTTTCGTATTTTTTTGTATAATCCATCTACGTTTGTCAGAAATGTACAGCCGACAACACAGTAGAATCAATATCAAATTTTTCGTGAATCTTCTTCAAAATCTCACTGCGACGCATCATCAGTTCGTTGCTCGCTGCCGGAGAAAGCATCGTGACGTACAACTGTTTGTTTTTCATCGTCATTCCCTGCGTATATTTCACGAACTCCTCTCCGACGATTTCCGGCCACACCCGTTCAATGTCGAGTGCGAGCATATCCTCGTCAAGTTTAACCCTATGCACATAATTCTCCAGCACAGAGTTGATTGTTATTGCGTTCTTTCTTTTCATTTCTCCATCACTTTCACCGCCTTGTCCTCGCTCAGACCATCATTTTCATTTATTTCGTAGACCGTGTAGGAAATGTTGGTGGTCTTTTCAAGAAGAAGAGTTATATGTTCTCTGTTGGTGTCGGAAATAAACACTTGCCCAGTACGGTTGGAATCGCCTATAAAATCGATGATTCTCGCCATACGATGTTCATCCAGTTTGTCAAAAATATCATCGAGAAGAAGGATTGGTTTGACGTCGCTCTTCGCCACAAACATGTCTATCCATGCGAATTTCAAAGCCAAAAGCATCGTCTTCATTTCTCCCTGCGACGCGATTTTCTTAATCTTTCGTCCTGTCCGTTTGAAATTATAGTCATCTCGATGCACTCCCCACGTCGTGAAGCCTCGACGCTGGTCTTCCCCACGCAATGTGCGGAGCATAGTGAGATAATCCGACTCCATCGTCTGTGAACGGTATTCTATATCGACACCCTCACCCTCCTCCGTATCGTAGGATATTTTGCGATACACCTCATCCACCTTCCCTTTGAACGTCTCTATAAATTGCTGGCGCGCGTCTCTAAGAAATATTCCAGCCGACGCGAGTTTATCCTCATAACTTTCAAAAATGATCGGGTCGACATATGTCTGCGATGTCAGCAGTGCGTTTCTTCCACGCAAGGCGTTTTTATATACAAGCAGAGCATCCAGGTATTTGCGGTCGAACTGAGAGATACAGCCGTCGATAAACTTGCGTCGCTCCTCCGATGCTCCCTGGATAATCTCAATGTCCTTCGGTGCCACCAATATCGCTGGAATCAAACCGATATGGTCTGACACTTTCTCATACTCTTTGCCATCCCTCTTGAGCATCTTTCTTCCCTTGTCGAGCGCGCAAGAGATGTCGAATTCAGATTCTGCACGATGATAATGGGCTTTCAACTGGAAGCCAGTCTCCCCAAATGTGATATTATCCTTGTCATCGCGATTTGACGGACTCTTTGAAAACGACAGATAATAGATTGAGTCGATAATATTTGTCTTGCCGACACCGTTTTTGCCGATGAAGCAGTTGATATGCTTGGCAAATGTGAGGTCGGACCTGCGGATATTGCGGAAATTATATATAGACAACTTATGTAGAAACATACTCCCGTCTACTGGATATTACTCATCGTCATCTTTTGGGGTGAGCGGTATAATCTTTTTCGCCTTCTTTGCGTCGTGCTTTGCATACGCCTCCACGATCTTCTGCACAAGTTTGTGGCGGATGATATCCTTGGCATTAAACTCAATCTTTGCCACTCCGTCGACATTCTTAAGCACACGTAAAGCCTCACCCAATCCCGAACGTTCCTTTGCAGGAAGGTCGATCTGAGTCATGTCTCCCGTCACCACTATCTTACTATGCTCACCCATACGGGTAAGGAACATCTTTATCTGCTGAGTGGTGGTGTTTTGAGCCTCATCAAGGATGATAAAAGCGTCGGAGAGAGTACGACCGCGCATAAATGCCAACGGAGCGACCTGGATGATTCCGTTCTCCATATAATCTTTCAGTTTGGCTCCAGGGATCATATCCTGCAACGCATCGTAAAGAGGCTGCAAATACGGATCTATCTTCTCCTTCATATCACCTGGAAGAAAACCGAGTTTTTCACCAGCCTCCACAGCAGGGCGGCTCAACACAATCTTTTTCACCTCTTTGTTTTTCAAAGCTCTTACAGCAGTGGCGATAGCGATATACGTTTTTCCACTACCAGCAGGACCGATGGAGAAGATAAGGTCGTTCTTCTCGTAGGCCGCCATGAATTTTTTCTGTGTAGGAGTGCGGGCAGTGATTGGTTTGCCGCTTATACCATAGATAATCAGATTGTTCTCCACCTGAATTTTAGGTTCACTACCCTTGATATAGTCGATGATGACCTCCTCCGTCAACTTATTATAAGTGGCGCAGTATTTTTCCAGTTTGCCAATCACCTCCTCAATTAAAGCGATTTCTTCCTCATCGCCATGGATTTTGATTGCCGTACCTCTGGCTACGATTTTGACTTTGGGATACAAATCCTTGATCAGACGGATGTTAGAATTATTAACTCCGTAGAAAATAGTGGGGTCTGCCACTTCCAGTTCTATGATTTTTTCTATCACTCTCTATGGTATAAATCTGTGTTTTGGCAAAAATACTTCTTTTTGGGGAAATATTAAAATGGAGAGGGAAAAAACGTTAGTCGATGGCGGATGGCTGACCTGCTTATTTTTGAGAAGATATAAAAAGGAGACGTTGCATAACACAACGTCTCCACAAAATTAGTAATTCATCTTACTTTGAGAAGATATAATATGTCAAGTTGGCATGAAAGTTTCCAATCCACTCTTTGAAAGATGCACAAGTCCAAGCAAAACTATGATTCAAATCGTAACCTATGCCTATTTGGAAATGTTCTCCAATATTCAAATTCATGCCACCACCAAATGCAAATATAGGATCCATACCAAACCTATCTATAGAGGCATCCAAAATACCATAAACCTTTGGAGCCAAGCCAAATTTTTCCGCAAGTTGGAAATTGAAACCTACACCAACCGGGACTTTCAAATACTTCTCCTTGACTATAGGTTCATAGCCTCCATAATACAAAACCATATCATAAGGATCAATCGTTCTATCCTTATATGCAAAAGAATATTGTTCCAATGAATAAAGGATACTTGCGTCGACAAACGGATAACTATTTCCTGAATTCTTAAAACGATGTTCGTATGCGACACCAACATTGAATCCAATCTTACTATAGAAATCAAACAAAATATCCTGCTTAGATAAATGACTAAGATTGCATCCTCCCGTCACACCGAAATAATTCTGTGCTGAAGCACATACATTTGCCAGAAGCAAGCCGAATACAATTAAAAATTTACTTTTCATAAACTTTTATTTTGGATAAAAGGAGACGCCGAACACGACGTCTCCACTGATTTTATCTATACTCTTTCCGATGCAATGCTCCTAATCTTTTTACTTTCCTCATTTAGTAGAGAAAATATAATAAGAGACATTGGCATGTGCATTGCCATATCGAATATTAGGTTCAAAATCACTTTCTAGATTCCAATCATAGCCCAAGCCAATCGACAATCGCTCTCCGATATTCAGATTCACACCTGCGCCAAATGCGAAATCAAAGACAGGGTTGACATCATCATGTACAATATCTAACTGAGACTCCAAGATTCCAAATACTTTTGGAGCCAATCCGAAATTATCACTGAGCTTGAAGTTGTAGCCGAAACTAACAGGCAACTTCAAATACTTGAAGTCTACATTATCCTCATATACAGCATCTGAGCCTGATTTTAATACAATATCTGAGACACCTGTCGGGATAGTTGTTTTGTAATGATAACCTTCCAATGAGTATAGGACATTTGCTCCTATGAACAAGTTGCCCTTATCGGAACCAGTAAAACGATGCTCGTAAGCAATACCAGCATTGAAACCAGACCTAGGAGAATGCTCTGTCTTTACTCCATAAGGATCTCCAGTTAATTCTTCCATCTTCAGTGTAGATAAGTTATAACCTCCTGTCACACCGAAATAATTCTGTGCTGAAGCACAAACACCTGCCAGCATCAAGCCGGCGACAATCAATATTTTTTTCATAAACTTTTATTTTGGATAAAAGGAGACGTTTCAGCATGCCAACATCTCCAAAAATCAACAATTCTTCTTTTTATTGCGGTTATTCCGCATTCTTTTTTGTAGAGAAAATATAGTATGTGAAGTTGACGTGAGCATTGCCGTTCCAAATGTTCTTTTCTCTGACATACCAATCATAACCGACACCGATTGACGAACGCTCTCCAATGTTGATGTTTGCACCTCCACCATAAGAAAAGCGAGAAAGTTTCTCAAATGAAAACTGTGCTCCGACATTTCTCGCAAAGATTCCATACACTTTAGGAGCAAAACCGACTTTCTCGTTAACCTTGAAATTGAATCCAAAACTTACAGGAAATTTCAACAACTTGATATCACAATCCGTATCATACTCTTTTACATAACCATCAGCGAAAACTATCTCTGACCTAATGTTATAACCTTCCAACGAATATAGAGCACTTACTCCCAGAAACCAATTGCCTCCGTTTGACTTTGGTGCGAAACGATGTTCAAATGACAAACCTGCATTAAAGCCAGACTTACAATAATAATCATAAGAAACACCCCCCTCTATAGGATCAATAGAGGTAAGATTCCATTCCGAGATAAAATGGTTCGACAGATTGTAGCCACCTGTCACACCGAAATAATTCTGTGCAGAAGCACAAACACCTGCCAGCATCAAGCCAGCGACAACTAACATTTTTTTCATAATAAAAATAATTTTACGTGGGAAAGTTCATCATCCGCATTCTTCAACAGGCAATTTTCCCGGCCCTATTTATAAATTTTGCTATTTTATCCGCATTTTACATTCGCATCTCATCATCTTCTTATCTTCATTGACAAAACAAAAGTAAGACAATCTTCCAAAATATGCAATTTTCATTATATTTTTTTATAATATAGTCGGACAACTCAAAATTATGGCACAAAAAAAGCACCCTCAAAAAGGATGCCTTATATAAAATCATTGTTTATCGCAAACTGGTCGGATACAACGGCCACCGCTTCTGCCACTGCTAGCCACCTTAGGCCTGCGTCGTGAAAAATCCAACGCATAAGAGAAATTTCCGTTATCGTAGCCAGTGGATGTCCAATAGTTGCCTGTCTCATCAGTGTCATATAGTTGGGAGCCAAAAAAATATCCTCTTGCAGGAAGAAAAATACTTTTTCCATTTGGACCAGTCACCTTGTAGCCTTTCACTCCATTCTTCATGCCCCACTCCCACTTACACTTTTTTATCAGTTCCTCAGCCTCTTCCCTTGTAGGCATTCGCCAGTTTTTTCCAAGCTTCACAGTCGCCGCATCTTTTGAAGAAAGAAGTTTATTGTCTGAATCAATCACCTTCTTAGATCTCAGTTCAGAAAGTGAATAAGAATATGTAGTGGAGTTGTTTGCATTGTAGTTGGCTTTTTTATTCAGCTCTCCCCAAGCGTAATAATTGCCAGACTGCTCCGACGTGGTGGCGCCCAAGTTGCAAGATGCCCACTTCACAGAAAGCCCCATGTCGACAAGCTTAAAGCCATCTTCTTCTACATTAAATGTCTCAACTGTATTGTCATTTGCGACAGCACACTGTTGCTCCGAAAGAGAAGCCGTGATTTTCTCTAGATCTGCATTAGAATTATTGTTGTCCCCACAACTTATAAAAGAAACGACTCCTATCAAAGAAACAAATACCCTAATATTTTTCATTTTAGCCCTCATATTATCCTCTAATTACGTAAACCTAACAGATATAACAATCATAGGATAGCAATTCCTTAAATTTTACATATTGAATATACCATCATTGCTTGTCGAATCTACTGTTTTCAAGCAGTTTCTTTGCTTTTTCACTACCTAGTTCGGCAGCCTTTTTATAATATTTTTTTGCCTTATCCAGATTTCCATTATGCTCATAGTGGTATGCCATATTTTCAACTGCTGGAAGGTATTTTTCATCAATAGAGATAGACTTCAAAAACAATTTTTCCGCCTCTTCTGGTTGACTCTTATATACATATGCAAGAGCCATATAGTTGTAGACATCAGCTTGGTTTGGATTTTCATCTAGTGCAATCTCCAAATTAAGTAATGCATCATCCAAATCACGGTTGTCTATCTGTACGATTGCCAGATTTTTGCGAGCTAAAGCATAATTCGCATCAAGAAGCACCGCACGTTCAAAATTTGCCTGTGCCTCGTTGACATTTCCATCCGCACGAAATGCACAACCTAAAGCATTATGGAGTTGAGCATTGTCCGGAATATACTCCATCCGTGTTCTTAGACGTGAGATTGCCAACGGAGCAGAACCTCCATTCATAAGCACATCGGCCGATCCTATAATCGCGTCGACATACATACTGTCGAGAGCTACAGCCTGATCATAGCTGTATTGTGCGAATGCGGAATCCTTCAATCCCAGATATGCGTCGCCAAGACATTTTAGAACGACAGGATTTGATCTGTCCTTATTCATATATGCCTCACACATCTTTTTTGCTGTGCGCCAATCTTCTTTTTCGCACGCCTTCTGTATATCCTCCACAGTAGCGTCTGAAACATTCTTACATGAAGACAGAATTGTCACTGCAACAGCTATAAAAAAAATAACTTTTTTCATCGTCCGAACACATTTTTCGCAAAATTAGAAATTTATCCAACATTTTTACTTAATAACGCGTCATAATTATTAACATTTATTAACAAAATTTCACAATGAGTAATATTCCACAAAAAAGAGGGCGTATCAAAATGTAAAATAAAGTTTTTCGAACTTACATTTTGTCACTTTTTGAGATAAAACAAGCCGTTTCAGAATAATCACATACAGTTAAGTCTCTGAAACGGCTATATTTTTAGAGAGTAAACAAAAATTACTATATGATTGAGTTCCGCTGCATATAGCAATAAAGCTGATTTTATGTCCCTTTTCTTCAAAAAAGTCGCAGACCTTCTCTGAGAACTTCTTTCCTCTGTTTTTTTGTGCTCGCACTTGGCTAGGGGTTAGGGCGTTCCGCCCTTAACAATCATCAAACTCTATAGCCAAATTATTATTAATCAACTTACATTTTGATAGTTTGATTTTTTATAAATTGAGTTTGACACCCCCGCTTTACTCTGATTAATTGGCCTTGTTATTGTATGTTTTCAGTTATTCTCCTGTGGAATTGGAATAATCGCAGGATGTGAAGGTCCATCTGTCACGACAATAGCCTTAGCATTTGTTTTTGATATAAGATTCTTCAACTCTTCCTCACCATTAATTTCTACGTAATCAAATTTTCCTTGATACTTAAACAAGTCTGTATAAAGGATATAAGCATGTCCTTCCCTTACCAATAGATTCTTTGTCGTTCTATCTGCAATCGTAAACAATTTTTTCTTTTCTTTCAGTTTTCGCCATGTCACCTCAAAGATCACACCCAAAACTTTTTTGAGCAAAAACAGGTCTTCATTCGAATCTTCTTTTTGAGCCTTTGGCAAGAATTGGAACTGAACAATACTGTTCAAAAAGCAAATTTCAGCCAAGTTTAATGGCATAAAATATTGTACAGCCTCTTCCCATGATTGATCGATTTCATTTCTAATTCCCACAGTGTCAATTCCTAAAAGAGACATAAACTCTTCATTTGAGATACCATCTTTTCGTGCCGGACAATTCATAAGGAATTCTACCAGCTCTTTCCTTCTTTCATCGGTGATATTGTAAGGATTGTTATATCCTACAATATTTATCGGGTTAAAACGTACCGGTATTTTGTCTCCTCCCAGCTCACTTTTCCCTTTTATTTCATCCAGTTCCTCTTTCTTCAGCATTATATTAAGAGACTGTTTTTCTATTTTGTTCACATTGAAAAACCAGTCGATATCAAAATACTCCTTGCCATCAAGCTCGACATACTTTATGCCAAGGGTTTTGGCAATCGCCAAAGTGTTTTCCAGATTGAAAAATTTTTCATTTGTGGTGATTTTTCCAATAGGATACACGCCATCCAATACTTCATAACCACAATCATCGACATACTGGTGCGCTTTCTCCAAACTGCGGAAAACAAACAGGAACAAGATAACGTTTTCTCCTCCTTTGTTGCCTACATAAGGGAAACTGTAACCATTAATCATATCAGCTTTCGTCGTGCTCAACAGCATATATAGATTATCATCGGTCAACAGATTCTTGGCTAACTGTTCGTCAACGATTTCTATTATTTGTTTGTCACCTTCCATAAATTTCAAATTCGACGGTGCTGATTTTCCTGCACCACTTCCACGTGTTTGGTCATCAACATTCGATTTTGACGAACAGTTCTCAGCAGTTTTGTTTTTACGTCCAAAACCAAACAGGTTATTAAAAAATCCCATATTACAGATGTTTTTATTGTTAATTATTCTGGGCAAAGATAGGTAAAATAAACTAAATAGAACAGCATATAATATTTTTTACTATATATGTTAATCAATCATAAATATCATGTTGCAAAAATCCACATCAAATTGTTCATTTGCCATATAGTTGGAGACGCAACAAAAAAAAGCGAAGTCTTCCGACCCCGCTCACACTTTCTTCATTCCCTAGTATCTGCTTTTACGTATGGGTATCTCAACGATTCTACATCTAAATACCAATATGTTACAGCAAAAAGTGTGCCAAAGCATCAATTCTTCATTCTTCAATTCTAATTCTTAATTTCTAATCTTCTCATACGCCTCATTGATTCTCGCCATCATCGTCTCACACTCCTCTACTCTGTCCGCATTCTTCGGCAGATCCGGATGATGCTGCAATGCCAAATTATGATAGGCACGTTTGATTTCCTGGTCAGACGCACCCTCTTCCAAACCCAAAATAGCAAAATAGGTTTTCAATTGAGAGATGGGAATGTTTTCAGTCGACTTTTTTTCTCCTTGTTCATCTCCCTCAAATTCCGTACGCAATGGGTCATAACGTTTTAAGAAAAAGTCGAAGTAATTTTTGTTGAATTTCAACTGCTTCATTATATCCATCAACAACTTCCACTCGTCATTATGGATTCCATCGTCTACAATCGCCAATTTAAATAGTTTTTCCACAAAGAATTTACGATATGATAAAGATTCTTTCAAGAGATACTTATATGCCAATCGTAAATTCTCTGCATTTCCACACCTTTCTTCATAAACATATTTGATACTTGAAAGGCTCATGCCATACCATCCTTTCATCATTTGCGTCTGACCTTCTTTTGCCTCTGGATTCAGAATACACACCTGTCTTACCAAAGGCATAATCCTAAATCCGATTACATTTTTTATTATAGTGTCATAATAACGAGTCGCTTTTTCTTTATTCATACCAAGCGTTTTCTTAAACTTACACTCTGCACGTTTATTTTGTAATGAAAGAATAATCGACACTCCTAAAGTGACGTAAATAAAAAAGAACCACATAACTACTCTTATTTCCTCTCGAAAAAAAGCAAAATAAACAAACAAAGGGATGAGAAAAAGAAATGAACACAACATGATGACACCATCAGTGCCATTAACTATGGGTTCATATTTTTTTACAAATTCACTATCAGTTAGATTCTTTTCACTCATTCTTCACTTTTTAATTCTTAATTTCTAATCTTCTCATACGCCTCATTGATTCTCGCCATCATCGTCTCACACTCCTCTACTCTGTCCGCATTCTTCGGCAGATCTGGATGGTGCTGTAATGCCAAATTGTGATAAGCTCGTTTGATCTCCTGGTCTGACGCACCCTCTTCCAAACCCAAGATGGCATAGTAGGCTTTCAATTGTGAGACGGGAATGTTTTCCGTCGACTGTTTTTCTCCTTGTTCATCTGCCTCAAATTCCGTACGCAATGGTCCATAACGTTTTATGAAAAAGTCGAAGTAATTTTTGTTGAACTTCAATTGCTTCATTATATCCATCAGCAGATTCCATTCATCATTATGGATTCCGTCATCTACCACAGCAAGTTTGAATAATTTATCAACGAAGAATTGACGATACGACATCGGCTCTTTATTCAAAATTTGAATCGCAAGGTCAAAATCTGCATCACGATACGTCATATTAAAATCAAATTTTTTATCATACATCACGCCGAAGTGTTCATCATACCCTTCAGATGTAAACCATCCATTTATCTGCTCCTCTTGACTGGATTGTGCATCCAGATTCAATCTACACATCTTCTGCACTATTGGGTAAAGTTCACCATAAATCGGATTTTGAATTATCGAGAGATATCGACGAGAAGCCTGTTTCTCACTCATTCCCAGTTCTTTTTCTTTTTGCTCTTTTTGTTTTTTCCAACCATCTCTTATATCCATTATGATTGGCAATATTAATACTATAGCAATCGAACATACGTACAGATAGCCTGCAATATCTTTAACCATATTTTTACCCATATTAGATATCGCCAAAAATGAAACAAATCCTAAAAAGAGCAATTTTACAATTAAAGATAAAGAGAGCAATTTTGAAATTACAAAAAAGCATCCATCATTTTTCTTATAACTATCATACTTCTCTACAAATTCTCTATCTGTCAAATTCTTTTCACTCATTCTTCATTCTTCACTTTTAATTCTTAATTTCTAATCTTCTCATACGCCTCATTGATTCTCGCCATCATCGTCTCACACTCCTCTACTCTGTCCGCATTCTTCGGCAGATCCGGATGATGCTGCAATGCCAAATTGTGATATGCTTTTTTGATCTCCACGTCGGACGCACCTTCTTCCAAACCCAAAATAGCAAAATAGGCTTTCAATTGAGAGACGGGAATGCTTTTCGTCGACGTATTTTCTCCAGACTCATCATCTTCAAATTCCGTACGCAATGGGCCATAACGTTTTAAGAAAAAGTCGAAGTAATTTTTGTTGAATTTCAACTGCTTCATTATATCAATCAGCAGATTCCATTCATCATCATGGATTCCGTCGTCTACAATCGCCAATTTAAATAGTTTTTCCACAAAGAATTTACGATATGATAAAGATTCTTTCAAGAGATACTTATATGCCAATCGTAAATTCTCTGCATTTCCACACCTTTCTTCATAAACATATTTGATACTTGAACGGCTCATTCCATACCATCCTTCCATCATTTGTGTCTGACTCTCTTTTGCATCTGGATTTAGCATACACACCTGTCTCACCAAAGGCATAATCCTAAATCCGATTACATTATTTATTATTGTGTCATAATAACGCTTAGCTTTTTCTTGAGTCATACCAAGCGTTTCTAGAAACTTTCTGTTTTTGTTTTTTTCTATATATAAAACTACAAAACAGACACCAAGTATAACGAGGACAAATGATATCAACAACACATAATTACTATTCATGTGAAAAGAACTGCAAATTTTAGCGAGACCTACACAGATACCTACAATGATAAAAAAATACCATACGATGTCACTGTCTTCCACATTGGCTATAGATTCATATTTCTCTACAAATTCTCTATCTGACAAATTCTTTTCACTCATTCTTCATTCTTAACTTTTAATTCTTAATTTCTAATCTTCTCATACGCCTCATTGATTCTCGCCATCATCGTCTCACACTCCTCTACTCTGTCCGCATTCTTCGGCAGATCTGGATGGTGCTGTAATGCCAAATTATGATAGGCACGTTTGATTTCCTGGTCAGACGCACCTTCTTCCAAACCCAAGATTGCAAAGTAGGCTTTCAATTGTGAGACGGGAATGTTTTCCGTCGACTGTTTTTCTCCTTGTTCATCTGCCTCAAATTCCGTACGCAATGGTCCATAACGTTTTTGGAAAAAGTCGAAGTAATTTTTGTTGAATTTCAACTGCTTCATTATATCCATCAGCAGATTCCACTCATCGATATGAATTCCGTCGTCTACCACAGCAAGTTTGAATAATTTATCAACGAAGAATTGACGATACGACATCGGCTCTTTATTCAAAATTTGAATCGCAAGGTCAAAATCTGCATCACGATACGTCATATTAAAATCAAATTTTTTATCATACATCACGCCGAAGTGTTCATCATACCCTTCAGATGTAAACCATCCATTTATCTGCTCCTCTTGACTGGATTGTGCATCCAGATTCAATCTACACATCTTCTGCACTATTGGGTAAAGTTCACCATAAATCGGATTTTGAATTATCGAGAGATATCGACGAGAAGCCTGTTTCTCACTCATTCCCAGTTCTTTTTCTTTTTGCTCTTTTTGTTTTTTCCAACCATCTCTTATATCCATTATGATTGGCAATATTAATACTATAGCAATCGAACATACGTACAGATAGCCTGCAATATCTTTAACCATATTTTTACCCATATTAGATATCGCCAAAAATGAAACAAATCCTAAAAAGAGCAATTTTACAATTAAAGATAAAGAGAGCAATTTTGAAATTATAAAAAAGCATCCTTCATTTTTCTTATAACTATCATATTTCTTTACAAATTCTCTATCTGTCAAATTCTTTTCACTCATTCTTCACTTTTAATTCTTAATTTCTAATCTTCTCATACGCCTCATTGATTCTCGACATCAGCTTCTCACACTCGCTCACACGATTGGCATTCTTCGGCAGATCCGGATGATGCTGCAATGCCAAATTGTGATATGCTTTTTTGATCTCCACGTCGGACGCACCCTCTTCCAAACCCAAAATAGCAAAGTAGGCTTTCAATTGTGAGACGGGAATGCTTTTCGTCGACTGTTTTTCTCCTTGTTCATCTGCCTCAAATTCCGTACGCAATGGTCCATAACGTTTTTGGAAATAACCTATATAATTGTCGTTGAAATTCAACTGCTTCATAATATCCGTCAACAACTCCCACTCGTCATTATGAATTCCATCGTCTACAATCGCTAGTTTGAATAGCTTTTCCACAAAGAATTTACGATAAGGCAATGGCTTCTTCAAAAGGTTCATGTACGCCTCCATACATAAAGATTCGGCATCACCATATTTTTCTTCATTAACATACCTAATCCAGGAAAGATTCATTCCATACCATCCTTTCATCATTTGCGTCTGACTTTCTTTTGCCTCTGGATTCAGTTTACACACATGTATCACCAAAGGCAGAATTCTAAAACAAATCACATTTTGTTTTATTGTATCGTAATAACGTTTAGCTTTTTCTTGAGTCATTCCAAGCGTTTCCTGAACCCTTCTGTCCTTGATTTTTTCTTGATATAAAACTATAAATCCATAACCAAGTGTAATAATAGCAAATAATATCAACAACAAATAATCTTCTCTCAAACCAATAATATGGCAATAATTAGCGATATACAATCCACCTCCAATGATAGCAGCGAAGATACATAAAAAAAGAAAATAGAAACATCCGATGTCACTGTTTTCCACATTGACTATAGATTCATATTCCTTTACAAACTCACAATCTGACAAATTCTTTTCGCTCATTCTTCACTTTTAATTCTTAATTTAATTAAGACAAAAAAGACGGTGCATTTCATATACGCACCGTCTTCATTATCATCATTTTATTTTTCCTCCTTCAAAAGGAATTTCTTTATCGCATACCACACAGCGAACAGTCCTGCGAAATAGATGGCGAAGAAGATAAACGCTGTAGCCCAATTGTTTGGCTTGTGCATCTGCATCTCTTCTACCTTCTCCATATCGCCGCCAGCTTCATCAAGCAGTTTCTGGAAATCAGGAATATTCTTCACTGCCCACTTGTTCACCACATTGCCTCCCTTGATCAACACAAGTCCGGGGTTGGAACGGACGATAGTCTTCAATGTGATCTCGTCGGCATTCAGGAATTTATATTGAGCTCCCGTCTCCTGGATGAAAGCATTCAGCTCATCGCTTCCGATACCTGTGGATGTAAGCATATATAGTTTCAAACCATTAGCCTCGCAAAACTCGTGGACTTCATTGATCTTATGGGCCTGCTCCATATCAGCCTTGTCTATTCTTGAAGAGACGGCGATGAAAGAGAAACCTTCGTTTGCCATTACATCCTCCGTGAGATCACCGTCGTCGGGATCCTCCATTGTGAAATCGTGGATAGGCGGTTCGTAACCCTTCTCAATCAGCTCGCTGCGGCTGTCGACGAAAGTCCATGTCGAATCATTCTTAGGGTAATCCTGAAGAGTGAACTCCTTCTTCTCCCCATTCTTTTCATAAGTCAGATAAGTCTCATACACATCCGACGGTGCACCCTCAGGCACCTCCATGCTTGCAGGGATGTTTGTGCCGATGCTGTAAGGACGGAAGTCGATTATTGGCAGATTATAATAGCAGTAGTAGCTGACGACAAGCAAGAACAAACCGGTATATGCCGACACAACAATGAATTTCAAGATACTCTTGTCGCGAGTGCTGTGTTCATGCCACATATATAATATGACACCCATTATAGAGAAAATGACATTTTTCCAGAATGTCTGCCAGTTGGAAATTTTCAGAGCCTCACCGAAGCATCCGCAGTCAGTGACAGGATTATAGATAGCTATATAAAGAGTGAGCGGAGTGTATATCACCATAAAAATCAAGACACCTATAGACGTCATTCTAGGCCATACACCAAGAAGCAGGCAAGTGCCAAGAGCGAACTCAACGATATTCAACAGCACACTGCCGAGAAAACTCAACGTCTTCACCCCATCCCATGAGAACGCAGTCAAATAGTCGTCCACCTTATACCATCCGCCAAGAGGATCGATAACCTTAGCGAATCCACTGAATAAAAACACCAAGCCCAACAGTATCTGCAGAGCCATCACTACATTACCTTTCTGCTGATCACTCATAACTATCAAATAAAAGTATATTAATTGAGTGCAAAAATAATATTTTTTTGGCAACAGACAAATTGAAGGACGAAAGGTCGTTATATTGTCATATAAATTAAGACTGTTTATATTTTTAGATCTTAAAATGAGGATTGTTAAGGGCCCATGTTTATAGATATTGGACCTAACCCCTCGTCCTCTGCGAGTCCGCAAGGACGAGCATTCAAAAATTGAATTTATTCCATATAAACCGATTTAGATCTCTTTTTTTCTCATAAAAAGGCGTAGCCGTTCTCTGTGTTCCTTGTAGCTCTGTGGTTTTATGCACTGTGGTTTTATTAAATTCGTGCTCGCCTACGGCTCGCACATTGGGATGGGTTAGGGCCAATATCTATAAACATGGGCCCTTAACTATCCTCAAAAAGACAACGGCATTCCAGATCCGCAGGGGTAGGTTTCAAACCTGCCCGCATTTTTGTCAGGTCATCACCCTCATCCATCCGCATACATTTTGCAATTACTGTTTGGTAAAAAATCACGCATTTTGTGTTTCAGAAAGTATCATTTGGACGTTTTTTTGTATCGAATTGTAAAATTCAAATATAAAAATGACACAAAAACGACCAATAACAAGCTGCAAAATATGCATAAGGTTACAAAATGTTACAATTCGCATACAATTTTGAATAAAAGTCACCAAAAATGGTTAATTTTTAGATTTTTTCCATCTTTTTCGATTTTTTCCTACATTTTTGTTTGTTTTTGTCATTTTTTTTATACTTTTGCAAACGTAAAACGAGCACAACGGCAAACAAATGCAAAAAGCAACCGTGAATATGTATTCTTTTTACACATTTTTAGAAAAAGAAAAAAAAGAAATAAAAATTTAAAATTATCACAAAATGAGCAACAAGATGGTTGAGGATTTCATGGCGAAAGTCATCGCTAAGAATCCAGGCGAAGAAGTATTCCACCAGGCAGTTCGTGAGGTAGTAGAGAGCTTGCTACCATTCATCGAGGCAAACCCTAAGTACAAAGAGGCAAAGATTCTTGAGAGAATGTGTGAGCCTGAAAGAGTAATCATCTTCCGTGTTCCTTGGATCGACGACAAAGGCGAGTTCCAGATCAACCGTGGTTTCCGCGTTCAGATGAACTCAGCTATCGGACCATACAAAGGCGGTATCCGTCTTCACCCTTCAGTAAACCTTGGACTTTTGAAGTTCCTTGCTTTCGAGCAGGTTCTTAAGAACTCTTTGACAACACTTCCAATGGGTGGTGGTAAAGGAGGTTCAGACTTCGACCCTAAGGGCAAGTCAGACAACGAGGTTATGCGTTTCTGCCAGAGCTTCATGACAGAGCTTTCACGTCACATTGGAGCTGACACAGACGTTCCTGCAGGAGATATAGGTACAGGTGCTCGTGAGGTTGGTTACATGTTCGGTCAGTACAAGAGACTTCGTAACGAGTTCACAGGAGTTTTGACTGGTAAGGGTCTTTCATTCGGTGGATCTTTGATCCGTCCTGAGGCAACTGGTTACGGTACAACATATTTCGCACAGTACATGCTTGAGACTAAGGGCGACACTTTGAAGGGCAAGACTGTAGCAATCTCTGGTTCTGGTAACGTAGCACAGTACGCTGTTCAGAAGTGTACTCAGCTAGGTGCTAAGGTTCTTACAGTATCAGACTCAAACGGTACAATCTACGATCCAGACGGTATCGATGCAGCTAAGCTTGACTTCATCTTCGATTTGAAGAATGTTAAGCGTGGTCGTATCAAGGAGTACGCTGCTAAGTATCCATCAGCTAAGTATTACGAGAACGCACGTCCTTGGCAGATCGCAGACATCAAGACTCTTGATGTAGCTATGCCATGTGCAACTCAGAACGAGCTTGATGAGGCAGATGCAAAGGCACTTCTTGCTAAGGGTGTTAAGGTAGTTGCTGAGGGTGCTAACATGCCTTCTACAATCGGTGCAGTTGAGGCATTCCTTGCTGCTAAGATCCTTTACTCTCCAGGTAAGGCTTCTAACGCTGGTGGTGTTGCAACTTCAGGTCTTGAGATGTGTCAGAACTCAGGTCGTATCTCTTGGACTGCTGAGGAGGTTGACAACAAGCTTAAGAGCATCATGAAGAACATCCACGACAACTGTGTTAAGTACGGTAAGGAAGCTGACGGTACTGTCAACTACGTTAAGGGTGCTAACATCGCTGGATTCGTTAAGGTTGCTGACGCTATGTTGGCTCAGGGTCTTTGCTAATCCTAAATTGAAATATGCATAATGGAAAGGATAGACTATCGAAGCAATTTGAATGTCTGTCCTTTCTTTTTTTAATCCTTCCGTAAAACGGCAGGATTTCCTATTTTGGACTTAATCACATAACAACAATTCAAATATCAATATTCAGACATGAGTAAATTAAGAGTCGCTGTAGTTGGCTACGGCAATATCGGAAAATACGCAATCGAAGCTCTTAGAGTAGCTGATGATATGGAGATTGCTGGTGTAGTAAGAAGAAATGCCAGCGTCGTTCCAGATGAAATTAAGGATTTGAAAGTAATGTCTAACATTGACGAGCTTGGAAAAGTAGACGTTGCTATTCTCGCAACTCCTACTCGTGATGTCCCAGCAACAGCTTCTGCATTGTTGGCAAAAGGCATCTGCACAGTAGACAGCTACGATATCCACGGCGGAATTTGGGATCTACGTCAGCAACTTGACGCTATCGCAAAGAAGAACGGCACCGCAGCAATCATCTCTGCAGGTTGGGATCCAGGTACAGATTCAGTGATCCGTACACTTCTTATGGCTATGGCTCCTAAGGGCATCACATATACTAACTTCGGACCTGGAATGAGTATGGGACACTCTGTAGTGGCTCGCTCAAAGAAGGGTGTGAAGAACGCTCTATCAATGACAATTCCTTTGGGAACAAGCGTACACCGCCGTATGGTTTACGTTGAGCTTGAAGAGGGTGCAACTCTTGAAGAGGTGACAAAAGAGATCAAATCTGACGACTATTTCGCACACGACGAGACTCACGTCATCCCTGTGGCAAGCGTTGATGATGTAAGAGATATGGGACACGGCGTTCTTCTTGAGCGCAAGGGTGTGAGTGGAAAGACTCAGAACCAGCTGTTCACATTCACAATGAAGATCAACAACCCAGCATTGACATCACAGGTGCTTGTATCTTGCTGTAGAGCAGTGAAGAAGCAGAACGCAGGTTGCTACACACTTCCTGAAATCGCCCCTATGGATCTTCTTGCCGGCGACAGAGAGGCTTTGATCAAGGGTCTGGTATAAACGATTTTGTGTGTAACACCCACAAATATCTGAATAACAGACATATCTCTGTGTAAAACAAAAGAACGAATAAAATTATATTTGGAGACGCGAGTAATTGCGTCTCCTTTTATTTTAACGTCAATTCGGCTAAATCAAAATGATAGTTGGAGTGTCATAAATGAGGATTGTCAAGGACGGAATCGTCCTACCCCATCACCACTTGCGAGCCGTAGGCGAGCACATATAAATAACGTGAGTTCGACGAAATCAAAAAAATAGTTGGAGTATCATAAATGAGGATTGTTAAGGGCGGAACGCCCTAACCCCTTCCTTAGTGCGAGCCGTAGGCGAGCACATAAAATTTAATAAACCCACAGAGAGAAAAAAGAAAGCCTTCGTCTTTTTATGAGAAAAGGAGGTTGTATTTCGATGAGAAAATGGAAAATGATTCACAGATTACAATTCATCTCACGCTAAAATAAATATAATACAAACAAAGGTGTATTTGGAATTGTTCTAATATTAGTTGCCTGAACATTACAGATATCACGTAGTGATTACATCTAGGCAGGCAAAATCATATCGATCACATCATTTTCCCCGAGCAAACACAATAAAAACAACAAGTCTACGTTATGTATAAAGATTTGTATTTCATCTGCTGCGACAAAAAAACGTATAGTATAAACCAACGTGAAAAAGAGCAGACAACTAGCAGGAAATTATTCTGACGAATCAATAAAAATATTTTTTCGAAAGTTGATAAAGAAAAGAAGCAAATCATAAATAATGCTAAATTTAAAAAAGGCATAGAAAGAATCGGCAATTTTTATTACTTTTGCCTAAATTATGATATAATAGGCTTTATGTACGAATATATATCAGGTAAGATTATAGAGTTAAACCCGACCTATCTGGTGATTGAAGCCGGACAGATCGGCTACAACATAAATATAAGTCTCACTACGTATGCGGCACTTGAAGGGAAAAGTGAAGCAAAAATTTATGTACAGCATATTGTAAGAGAGGACGCTCATCTTTTCTATGGATTTGCAGACAAACGTGAGCGTGAAGTGTTCAACCTCCTTACCTCAGTAAGCGGAGTCGGAGTGAACACAGCACGTCTGATCCTATCTTCCTATACATCAGCGGAATTGGCAAATGTGATCATGTCAGACGACGTGGTTGCCATCAAAGGTGTGAAAGGCATCGGATTGAAGACAGCGCAAAAAATAATCATCGAGTTGAAAGACAAGATAAAAGGTTATGCGGACGACGGTGACTCTTCATCTCCAGCAGGAAGCGCGGCAATACAAGCGAAGCAAGAGGCTGTCGCAGCATTGGTGATGATGGATTGTGCTCAGCCAGCGGCAGAAAAAGTTGTGTCGGCAATTCTCAAGGCAACTCCTAATGCCACTGTTGTTCAGCTAATCAAAGAGGCTTTGGCCCAACTAAAACGAGTTTAATTTTAGATTCCATATAATGCGTTCAATATTGAAGCAGAGAAATATAAAATTCAGCAAAAGGGCGAAAATCCTATTTTTCACCCTTATCGCACTTTTCGCTGGACTGACATCCTTCGCTCAGGATTTGATTCTCAATTCAGATGAAAAGCCTGTGGAGGACGATAAGAAAGACAGGCAAGCAGACACTACAAAACTACGCTATCCCATTGCCAAATCAGGTTTGGTCTCACAAGATGAGATCAAACAGAACACGCCTATCGACATCAAGCAAGGGACTGACTATCAGACAGATGTAGAATACGATCCGACAACAGGTCTTTACATTTTCCACCGTCGAATCGGAGATATGGATGTGACATCTCCGTTTGCCATGACAACGAGTGAATACTCCGACTACCAGATGAAGCAGTCGATGAACTCCTATTGGGCGGAGAAAAACCGTTTGGGCGGAGAAGGAGGCAACAAATTCGGACTTGATGGAATCGAAATAGGGCTTGGAGTCGCCGGAGACAAGATTTTCGGACCTGGCGGAGTGAAGTTAAAACTCCAGGGAACAGTAGAGTTGGATTTTGGTCTCAGCTTCACAAAACGAGACAATCCAAGCATAGCTGAAAGAAACAGGAAAATCACCAATTTTGACTTCGACACAAAAGTCCAGATTAACGCAAGCGGTACCGTCGGCGACCGTATAAACGTGAAATTGAACTACAACACGGAGTCGTCATTTGAGACAGACAAAGAACTTATAAAACTATCATACCAAGGCAAAGAAGATGACATCATCCGCAAAATAGACGTGGGTAATGTCAGCCTGCCTCTTTCTTCGACACTTATTCCAGGAAGCAACTCGCTTTTCGGAATCATGACAGAGCTACAGTACGGCAAGCTAAAAGTTTCCGCCGTAGTATCAAAACAAGAGACAGAATCTGAAACAGTTACGTCTAAGAACGGAGCGTCGACGACCGAATTTGAAGTCGACATCACCGATTACGACGAGAACAGACATTATTTCCTATCAAAATACTTCCGAGACCACTACGATGAGTGGATGAAACAAGTGCCTGTGATTCAGAACGGCATCGTCATCACGAATATCGATGTGTGGATAACGAACACAAACTACACCACACAAAACCAGAACACGCAAAGCACACGTAATGTCATAGCGTTCAAGAAATTAGGAGAGCCAAAAGGATCAGAGACCCCTAAGAACGACAACTGGGAAGTATACTCAGAAATAAAGGACAAAAAACATCCTCTACGCACTGCGAACATGATAGAGGATATTCCAGAACTTAGTCTTCTAAAGAAAGATGATGATTACGCCGAGATCAAGTCGGCAAGAAAGCTGACGCCAAGCGAATATACTCTAAACGAAAATTTAGGATACATTTCCCTGCGTACGGCATTGAACAACGGTGAGGTTTTGGCCGTCGCATATGAATACCGAATGGGAGGCAAGACATACCGCGTCGGAGAGTTGTCGTCAAATCTGTCATCAACGATGGAAAACGAGACTGAATCAGGATCAGCAAACGATGCCCCTGCATTGTATGCGAAATTGATCAAATCAGTCGAGGTGGATCCGAACAACAATGAGATTTGGGATTTGATGATGAAAAACGTCTACAACATAGGCGGATACAACATTCAGGAAAAAGATTTCGACCTGCAGATCAAATGTCTTAGCAGTGGTGGTCTATATCTTGACTATGCGAAAGAAGGACAGGTTAAAAACCAGAAATGGATAAAGGTGATCGGTGCCGACAGGCTGAACAGCAAACAGCGAAAAATGTCTGATGGCAAATACGACTTCCTTGAAGGATATACAGTGCTTGCATCACAAGGTAGAATCATTCTGCCTTGTGTTGAGCCATTTGGAGAGGCACTTAAAGGAACAGGATGCGAAGACCTGATGTTCGACAAATTATACACAAACATCAAGAGCGATGCATACGAATATGCAGAAAATGCAAAATTCAAAATCACAGGTGAGTACAAATCATCGTCAGGAAACGAGATCCGAATCAAGCCATACGCAAAGAAAGGATCAGTAAGAGTGACAGCCGGAGGACGGACATTGGAAGAAGGCACCGGCTATACAGTAGACTATGCCGCAGGAATCGTCAGAATCCTGGATGAGGCAGTGCTTGCCAGCAACTCTCAGGTGAATGTGACATCAGAGAGTGAGAATATGTTCAGCACACAAAAATCATCACTTGTCGGAGTCAATACCGAATACAAATTCAGTGACCAGTTGTCGGTTGGTGCCACAATCATGCACCTGTCAGAAAAGCCGATGACAGAGAAAGTGAATAACGGAAGCGAGCCAAAATCCAACACGATTTGGGGAGTGAACGCAGCATACACTACCCAAAGCAACTGGTTGACAAAAGTGACAGACGCGCTGCCATTAGTAGAGGCTAAAGCACCGTCTAACTTCACTTTATCGGGTGAATTCGCTCAACTTATCCCAGGCCACGCAAAAGCTATCGAACAAGATGGAGAAAGTGTGGCATATATCGACGATTTTGAAGGCACAGAAAGCAGCATCAATATAATGAGTGCAAACTCATGGACACTTGCCAGTGTGCCTATCAGAAGAAGAACAGACAATCTTGAGACCGATTTTGTCCGTCACAACGACAGATTCTGGAGAAACCAAGACAAAGACAGTCTGAAATTCAAGAACATAGAATTCGGACTGAACAGAGCTCATTTTGCATGGTATCATATTGACAATATTTTGCAACGTGGAAAAAATGCTCCTAGCGGAATATCAAATGACAATATGTCAAGCAATTTCACCCGTGAAGTGAACGAGCAAGAAATTTATCCTCAGAAACAAGAGAGGGAAGGAAACCCTTCTACAATTACGACATTGAATGTCGCGTACTATCCAAAAGAAAGAGGTATGTACAACCTTGATGTCGACGGAATGGGAGCGAACGGAGAGTTGGAAAACCCAGAAGACAGATGGGGAGGTATGATGCGTAAATTAGAGACAACTAATTTCAGCAAGAGCAATATAGAATACCTCGAGCTATGGTTGCTCGACCCATACACTGAAGAAGGAATCAACACCAACGCAACCGGTAAATTGGTGTTCAACCTAGGAGAAATTTCAGAAGACATTCTTCATGACAATGAGATAGAAGCCGAAGAACGATTTATCCAAGAGAACGACCCTACAAAGAAGACTGAAACAATTTGGGGTAGAAAACCATTAGGTCGCGCAACAGGCAAATTCGACAACGACTATATCCAATACCAGGATTTAGGTTTGAACGGAAAGAGCTCAGAAGAAGAAAGACAGTTCGACACATACAAAAGATATCTCGAAGGTCTATCCGCAAAGAATGTAGCCAATTATGATGTGTTTGCGGCAGACCCAGCAGGCGATGATTTCGTCCATTTTAGAAAGAAAAGCGTCGACGACAAAGAGGGAAATAAAAAGATTCTTGAGCTCTACCACTATTATAATGGTATGGAAGGAAACTCTATTGTTGACGGAAGTGGAGAAAACAGCACTGCCGGTTCATGGGTGCCTAACTCAGAGGACATCAACGGAGACAAGACACTGAACACAAAAGAAAAATACTATGAGTATGTGATCAATATCACTCCTGAAATATTCTCGTCAGACACATCTAAGTGGAAAGACAACTACATTGTCAACAAGACAGTGAGTACTACGAGAACTCTAAAAAATGGCGAGACAAAGGAAGTCACATGGTATCGTTTAAAGATTCCGCTCCAAGATGCCGATGTAAACGGTTCGGATGCAACTAACAAAAAAGGACCAAGCTTCACATCTATCCGATACATACGTATGTATATGACAGGATTCAAAGACACCACATACCTTCGTTTTGCCGGAATGAACCTGACACGTACAGAATGGAGAGCTATCAGCAGCCGTGGAGACAAAGCATTGTTTGAGGGCAGCGACAACAATTACTCAAACAATATCAAGACAAACACCGAAGCAATGCAAATTTCTTCAGTGTGCTATGAGAAAGACCGACAGAAAAAACCTGTCGGATACGACACTCCTCCTGGCATCGAACGTTCTACAGACCCAACTTCCAGCGTCGACAGATTTGAAAACGAACAGTCTATGCGAATGGTTGTTACGCAATTGAAGCCAAAAGAGACCGCTGGAGCATACAAACGCACATCCCTTGATGCGCGACAATACAAACGTTTGAAGATGTTCGTTCACTTCGAGGATGAATACAACGATCCATACCAAGCAGCCAACGGTGTACAGTTCTATCTACGTATCGGTTCTGACTATACCGACAACTACTACGAGTATAAGATCAACAACGTGAGCTACACTCCTGCCGGAGAAATAAGCAGAGAAGGAATATGGCCAATGGAAGTTGATTTCGCCTTTGACGACTTTGTCAACCTGAAGATGGAGCGCAACAAAGCCAACAAAGCAGGAAGAGCTTTCGACCCTGCAATGCGTTACACAAAAGCATACGGCAACAACGAATTAACCATCAAGGGTCATCCTTCTATCGGAGACATCCGGACGCTCATGGTTGGAGTAATCAACGAAAGCGGCGAGACCAAAAACATGGAGATCTGGCTAGATGAGTTGCGTATGTCCGGATTCGACGAAGACGGCGGATGGGCTGCATTAGGTAAGATCGGATTCACACTAAGTGATTTCGCTTCATTCGATGCGACGGGACGTATCGAGACTACTGGATTTGGAGGCATTGAATCCAACGTCATGGACCGCAATATGGAAGACGTTTATTCGTTAGACATGTCTGCGACTGTACAGCTGGGCAAACTATTCCCAGAGAAAGCCCACGTCAACATGCCACTTACTGTGACTCACAGCCGAGAAAAAGAGAAACCAAAGTACGACCCTACTAATACAGACGTACTTTTGAAAGATGCTTTAAAAGACGCATCAGACGCATACAAAGACTCTCTTGAGAAAATATCAGTTGTGTCGAGCGAGCAGACAAGTTTCGCGCTCACTAACGTAAGAGTAGGCATCGCAAGTAAGGATCCTATGCCTTACGACCCTGCCAACTTCTCATTCTCTGTGGCATTCACAAAACGTAATGAGCATGACATTGATGTGCAGTATGATATGACACGCACTTACCGTGGTGACTTCAACTACTCATATTCACTGTCTCCTAAAGCGTTGATGCCATTCAAGAATTCAAAATTCTTCAAGACCAAGAAATGGAAACTGTTCACCGACTTTGGATTCTATCCAATGCCAAACAGCTACACATTCTCTCTCAACATGGACCGCTCATACAACGAAGTGTTGGCGCGTGAATTGGGATCAGACCCTACGGCGATCACAAAGAGAGACCTCATAACTGACATGACTTGGGACAAGAATTTCAACATGACACGTCGCGCGGACATCAAGTGGAACTTCACCAAGAACATCAAGCTTTCGTTCGCCACTGCAATGAACTCCGAAATTGAAGAGTCGCTTGCGTTCAACTCCGAGTATCTCGACTTGCCTCGTATGAGAGAGTACAAATACAACCGTGAATATATCTATGATTTGCGTGAGGACTCTATCACACAGTGGGCAAAAGACTTGAGAGAATCGACGTTGAAAAGTTTCTTGGCAGCTGGTGAACCATACAACTATTCTCAGCAGCTCAACATCAGCTATGCTATTCCAATCAACAAGATTTCAGCATTCGACTGGATCACTGCAAATGCGTCTTATACAGGCAACTATGATTGGCAAAGAGGTGTAACCATCAATCCAAACACATACACGTCGAACAATGACATTGCAGACTCAAAGCGTTCTTGGAACGGTGATATTCGTTTCAACATGGAGACTCTATACAACAAGTCTAGCTACTTGAAGGATGTGAACAAGAAATTCTCAAAGACGGCACTTTCAAAGAAAGCAAATGAGAAACTTGCGGCAAGAAAAGACACAACCAAGAAAGATGACGAAGTTGTAGAAGCTCCAAAAGCAAAGGAAGCAAAGACGTATGAAAGAAAGAATCTGCGTCTGAAGAAGGGCAACAAGACAAGAATCAGCCACCGTCTTGCAGCAAACAGAATCATCGTGGAGGCAGTCGACAAGGATGGCAAACCATACGATTTGAAGTATGAGGTAATCGACCAGAATGCTATCAATGTCATTGCCAAAGAAGACGTCGCTAATATCACCATCACCGTCAAGCAAAAATTGAGAAAAAACGAAAAACTTGGAGACATTCTCGATGGATTCGTAAGAGGTCTGATGATGGTGAGAAATGTGAGCGGAAACATCCGTCTGACAGAAGGAACCACACTGAACGGATATAACAAGGGTAGCGGATTCTTAGGTCAGGCAGGAAGCGGAGAGCCAGGAGCTAAATTCACATTCGGTTTCTACCGAGCTGCGGATGCAATTGAAGAGGCTATCAACAAGAACCAGCTGGGTCTTGAAGATGTGGTCAACCCTATTGTCCTGACTCACGACCAAACAGTGCAGGTAAAGACAGTTTTGGAGCCATACACTGGTATAAAATTTGATTTGAATGCAGCCGCATCATGGAACAAGGGAGATGAAATCTACTACTTTGATGGCTACCACAAGGGAGTAGAGGATTTGTTCAGCGGAACACACAGCCACACAGATATCGCAATACGCAGATCGTCATTCAAACGTGGTGCCACGACTTCAAGCGAGACATTTGCAGAGTTCATCGACAACGTCTACAAGATGCGTGCTCATATAGAAAGGACTAATCCAAACAGAGGCGATGCTGAAGTGCCATTGAACTCTGCCGACGTGCTCGTGCCAGCATTCCTTTCCGCATACAAGGGAGAGAGTCTCGACAGAAACAAAGACGATAAAATCATCCGCAGAGTTGGCAAGATGCTTCCAAACTGGAAGTTCACTTTGGATCTGTTGAGCAAGGCTCCAATTCTGAAAGAAGGATTCAAAGCATTCAACATCACTCATGGATACAAGTGTACATATAATGTCAACTCATTCAGCAAACATTTGGACTGGGATCCACTGTATGACGATGTTAATGGATTTGGTATAATCCAAGATGAATCAGAACCTACTCCATTCTTGGTGAGAAGCACAAAGGTAGACAATGTCAACCTGACTGAGGCATTCAACCCGTTGATCGGAATCAACTCGACTTTGAAGAACAGCGTCCGAATGAAGTTTGAGTTCAACAGGAACCGTACCGTCGGATTGGACATTCCTGCGCTTCAGATTGTAGAGTCTTACAGCAAGGGATTCAAGATTGGAGGAGGATACCGAATAGACAATTTCGGAGTTATCATCGGATTTGTCGACAAGAAGAAAAAGACAAAAGTCAACAACGACTTGAATCTCAACCTTGATATCGACTTCAAGAATACAGAGGCATTCATCCGTAAGTTTGAGACTATCAACAACACAATCGAAGAGAGAAGCAGTGGATTACAGACTCTAAAGGCAGAGTTTACCGCGGAATACGTTGTGAGCCAGTCAATAAAGGTTTCTTTCTTCTACGACAGAAGCGTATCCAAGCCAAGAGTTTCTACGTCGTACCCAATCACTACATCTAAATTCGGATTCAAGCTTCATCTGTTGTTGACAGAAACGACATCAAGAGATGATTAATTGAAAAAACGATTATACCAAAAGCCGGCAGACCAATCTGTCGGTTTTTTTATTTTAACGTTAGTTCGATGAAATAAAAAAGAGAAAATGATAGTTGGAGTGCCATAAAGAGGATTGTTAAGGACGGAACGTCCTAACCCTCCCCACGTGCGAGCCGTAGGCGAGCACACAGAATTAAATAAAACCACAGAGACTCAAAGTTCATAGAGAAAGGCTACGCCTTTTTCCTGAGAAAAGGAGGTGAGAATTCAATAAGAAAGTAGAAAATCGTTTTTTTGAATTCGCAGATTGCAATTCGTCGAGCTCACATTAAAATACATAATGGAACAAAAAAAATCAACAATAAGTTTTGATGGTGAAAAAAGGTTTTCTATTTTTGCTCGTTATAAGTTAGTAATCAAAAGTTTTCATTATGAGTAGGACAATTACAAAATTTTTATTTGCAGTAGCATTATTATTCGGGCTACTCAATACTGCACTTGCCGCCGACTATACCGGCAAGTATAAAGCGACTATGAAATTCGGAGGAGTCGCTTCAGGAGAGTCAAATGATGTTGAAGCATCCGTCATTTACAGCAAAGACGGCACATATACAATCAGATTCTCTGGATTTGACGTGCAAATTCAAATGTTGGGAGATATCAACAATGGTTCTGCTTCCGTATCCGAACTTAATGGTACGGAATCTAATAATGGATTAACACTTAAAGAGTCTTCAAATTCCATATTCGAAATAGCAAAAGAAACTCTTACAATAACAAAATTTGATGCGACTATTGATGTCGAAGGAAATGGTTCAGGTTCATTCTCTGCTTCCAAAAGTCTTGGATTCATGTCATTAGCTGCCTCATGTGACTTCACGCTCAAAAAAGTTGTGGATGCTGATACAGTAGTAACTAAAGAGTTGGAGTTTGACAACGTTCCATTCTACAACAAAGCAGTCGACTTAACAAAAGGCAATGACACCACAAAGACCAATAACGACTCGTCTGCTGTAGGCATTAGATTGTTCCAAGAGAAAGCTTCATTCACAATGACAGACTATGAGATAGCAGTTGCCGGTTTATCTCTAAAGCAAAGAATGGTGCTTGAAAATCTTAAATACGCTATTGACGACAGCTCTGACGACATAATTATTTCAGGAGAGACAATGATGTATGTTGAGGAGTATAAAATGGACATGCCAGCCAAGGCAAACATAACTGTATCTCCAGACGGCAATATCAGTGGAACAATTGTCATTACTGTCGAAATCCAAATGATATCTTTGAATTATGAAATCACAGTAGTGTTTGGAAAAGATGCTGAAGGTGTGGTAATCGAGAAGAAGGATCTAGAATATACAAAGACAGACAGCTTCAAAATCAAGTCTGATTCAGCATTTGTTTACGACTCAAAAATTTACATCAACGAGGAAGGCATACTAATCGAGAATATCCACTACTCTGTAGTTGATCAGCCTATGACTTTGTTGATCAAAGATTACGTGACAGCAATTGAAGATGGAAAGGGCCCAGGAATTGCACCTTGGATTTACACTAAGAATCACACTGCAAAAAAAGCCGAGGCATATATAACTGTTAAAGGTCAAGTCTCATATTTTAAGGATGTAGATATCAAACTTAATATTTTTGAGATAAACACATATAATATAAATACTGTCATAGGAGAGCCTACTAAGTTTGTCTATGGTTCTTTGACTATTGAAGACGCTGGTTCAAACACTAATCTATTCATTGATCCAGAAGGTCCATTTATGCTAGAAGATGAATTTCCTCACATTTCCATGGCTATGGATACGACAGGAAACGGTTTGCATGAATACACTATAGATTCAGAAATTAAAGTAAATGGCATCTATGACCTAGTTGACAGTTATATCAAAACTGTCAAATTGCCAGAAAACGATTTTGACGAGATTATAAAGACAGTAACTAACGCGGCTAAGAATGGAGCTAAAAGCTGCGATATACCTGTCATTGCCACAGACAAGGCTGGCAATTCAAGCAGAATGTTGATTCAGTGTTGGCCAAGTGTAGCTCCTGTCTACATTGAAGAAGAGGCTCCTAAATTGTCTTCATACCGTGTCGTGGCAGATTCTTTGACTGGCAAGGCTACCATAAAACTAGAGCCACTGACAATCAAGTATATTGCAAAGAACGACAGTATTGGCAAAACAGCTATTGCTAATCAGGTTGTAGCGGAAGCCACAATCGATGGAGAAAAAGTTGAGTACATGACTCCATTCGAGTTGCCAGTAGGAAAGTATGAAATCAAATATGTATGGAGCGACCCTTACAAAACAGGTTATCAAGCTGAAAGAGAGGCGACTGCAACCATCACAGTTTACGAATCAATGGCCAGCTACACAGGAGTTTCAAATGTTGCCAACAAGGCAGTATCAGTGTTCTATAAAGATGGCAATTTGGTTGTAAACGGTGCGAACGACGCGGATGTAAAGGTAATAAGCATCAGCGGAGCCACTGTATACACAGGCAAGGCAGGAGCTATCAACCTACACAAGGGAATCTACATTGTGAAAGTTGAAGGCAAAGCCTACAAGATTATCGTGAAGTAAAATCTTTTACATATCATTATTCTGAGAGGGCATATCACATTGTGGTATGCTCTCTTTTTATACTATGTGTCGTAGGCAAGAAAGATTATAGAGTCGATATGTAAAGTCATCTATTCTTTTTCAGGCAATGATTTCGTTTCGACATCACCATCAATATCAAAGTGCTCTGAAGCACGTTGGGATGATATGACACTACGTTTTATCTGCTTTTCGATGTCCAAACGGGCAATTTTTGCTGCGTGTCCACCGTTTTGTGCCACCTGACGATTTTCTCCCATAGTTTTGGGATTACGATGTTTTGATATTTCAGTTGTTGCCGCCTCAGCAAGAGTGTTGAGTGCAAGTTCTAGATTTGTCATATTATCACGAAGGCTTTCTTTAGTGAGGCCCTTAAATTGTTTGTATTCTCCTGTGGTCATGCCACGCCATGCTTTAGTAAGAATGTTCGTAAGAATGGCAAAATCTTTTGTCTCTGTCACACCCGAACGCTTCCATTCGTTGGTTAGTTCATTGCGTGTACGTATAGACTTCAAACGATTTTCAATCCACTTTTCGGGATATCCCAGACGACGATAATCATCCACTGCCATCTGAAAGGTAAGTTCAGGATCTATCATTTGATCCACACGTTGATGTCCGACATCTGCAAGCCAACGTTTGACTGGCTCAGCTTTCTTTGAAGGAATCGTCTGTATTATTCGAAACAACTGTTCTAGATCTGCGACATCTGTAAGACGTTTTTTTCCATCCGGTGAGACTAATTTCAACTGGTAACAATTTGTTACCACTTCAAATCCTTCTTTTACAAGTCTGCCTTTCAATACCTTCCAGTATTTACGAGCCGTCTGATAGTCGCTGTCGTTGAGCACAGCAATGACATCAACTACCGAAAACCAATATTTTTCCTTTTCCGAATCCCATTCCACGCGAATCAGTTGTCCATCGAACAACTCTAATGATGTGTTTTTTTCCATTTTATTTAACTTTTGTACTTGTTATATCAACCTCATAATCTAAGCTGTCCCTATTTGTTATATGTACACCCAAGGAACAGACGTTCGACTACTATTTAACTTCAATTCACAACAAAGACTCTCAAACTTGACCAAGGAACCGACATGTTTGATAATTTCGTCGGGACCTAATTTTTGAAAAATTTTATCGGAATCCGTTTCATAGTTCTTTTTCGAGCATAAGAATTTTCGTAGTAAAGATAGCAAAAATGAACAGAAAAGCTTTCAAAAGCTACAAAATAAATTATTTATGTCTTTTTCCAAATACAAATAGTCAATCAAATCCATGATCGTAGGGGCAGGTTTCAAACCTGCCCGCAATAGAAATGCTTTGAGCTTTGTGTCTCTGTGGTTTTATTATATATTTTTCATCTACTTGACGTTAAGCTAAGATAAAGCCGATAAATCACCTCCAAATTTCACTCTTCTTTCGCAAAGCAGACAAATCCTATGCGAGGAATGAATTTAATTGTTTATCTTTGCATAAACTAAAAAAGACAAAAAAGGATAAAAGAGTAAAACAACATATTAAATAACAAAGCATTAGCTATTATTCTTGTCCGAATCAAAAGCCTCGCAAACTGATGATTCCGAATCATTGGGATAAACGCTAATCCACGGGAGCCTATGCTTCCGTTTACACACGTAGAACTAATGCTCGCACCGAATAGGTGTGGGTATTTCTAGTGTGTAGGCGGGGTTCATGCGAGGCTCCTCGTGGACGAGATAGAAAGGCTCACACCTTTCTTATATCCTAATGTGAAGATTGATAGTGGATGCAAAAGCTATCAATCGCTATGGCAGGAAATAAAAGTTTGCATGCTGCAAACAAGGCAAAAGAGGATGAGTTTTACACGGAACTCTCCGACATAGAAAACGAATTGAAGCACTACAAAGAGCATTTTAAAGACAAAGTAGTGCTTTGCAATTGCGACGATCCACGCATCAGCAATTTCTTCCACTATTTCAGCTATAATTTCGAGCAATTAGGCTTGAAGAAACTCATCACTACTTGTTATAAAAACCAAGAGCGAGACCTGTTCAGCCAAAATAATTCGGAGCGTGCCATCTGGCTCGAATACACAGGTGACCACAACGGCAATCGAGTGCCTGATCCTGAGGAGATAGGAATCAATTATCTGAAAGGCGACGGAGATTTTCGCTCCCAAGAATGCATCGAACTGCTGAAGCAAGCGGATATTGTGGTTACCAATCCCCCATTCTCCCTTTTCAGGGAATATGTAGCCCAATTGATGAAATACAACAAGAAATTTGTAATCATTGGCAACCAAAACGCCATAACATACAAAGAGATATTCTCATATATAAAGGCAAACCAGCTTTGGCTTGGAAGCACATTGTCTTTTGCAAAGTTCAAAGTGCCTGATTATTATGAACCCAAACCGACACGTTTCTGGATTGACGAGACCGGGCAGAAATGGAGAAGTATGGGAAATATCTGCTGGTTTACCAATCTTGATATAGCCAAACGACACGAGGAGATTATTCTTTATAAATCCTACAACGAAGAAGAGTATCCACAATACGACAACTACAATGCAATCAATGTGAATAAAGTTGCCGACATTCCTATGGACTATGACGGAGTGATGGGTGTGCCTATCACTTTTCTGGACAAGTATAATCCTAATCAATTTGAAATACTAAGTTCTAATGATTATCGAAAATCAGATTCTGTTCCATTCAAAGCACATGGACTTATAAAAGATAAAGATGGAGCGATAAACGGCAAACCCACTTACGCCCGCATCCTCATTCGTCGCAAGCAGCCTCATATTGCGGAGACGGAGCAAACGTCGTCGCCAAAAGCATATCAGATAATTGAGCCAGAGATGAGCATGGTGGCGGAGCCTGAATTGGAATATGGGAAGAAGTAACATAAATGCGGTGAAAACTCGCCACATTCACCGCATATTTTGCGGTGAAAAGCAGAAATATTCACCGCATAATTTGCGGAGAAAAGACGAAATGTTTATTTGTAAAAGATAAAGAAAAACTAAATTATATGATCACAAAAAGATTTTTTTATTATTTGGTACTGAGTACTATACTATTTTCAGTTGTGTCATGCGACAAACAAGTACTAACCGAAGAAGAAGCACAACGTGCAGTTATCGAAGGAGAAAGAGAACATCTGCCACTTATTTTGCAGAAAATGTCCAACGTGGATTCCATCACCATCGATAGTCTTCACATTCACGTAAAAAAAGAACCTATGAGTGGATTTCTATATACGACATGGGAATATACCCCATCTTCGTTCCTATCCTTAAACAGAGGAAAGAAAATGACAAAAAATATTATAGTATCAGTGGATAGCATTCGACAAAGCCGAACTCACGAAGTTTACATCGAATGGCAGTCAAACTGGAAAGATGCATATGAGATAGTGCTAAGAGACATGCTTCGGTAATATTAACCCCAATCTCAACAAAAATAATTCGATATTCTAATGAAAATAGAACTACATAAAATCACCGTCCGCGAGTTGACCGAGGGTTATGCGGACAATGCCGAGCAGGGAGTGAAAGCATACGGTGGAAGGCTAGATGTGCGTCCACCCTACCAGCGTGAATTTGTCTACGGGGAGAAACAACGTGCGGCCGTCATCGACACTCTCACACAAGGATTCCCTCTCAACGTGATGTACTGGGCAACGCGTGAAGACGGTACGTATGAAATCATCGATGGTCAGCAACGCACTATCTCAATCTGCCAGTTTGTAAATGGAGAGTTCTCTTATATGTTCAGATACTTCCACAACATGCAGGAAGACGAGAAGGAACAGATTCTGAATTATGAACTGCAAATTTACATCTGTAGCGGCACCGACAGTGAGAAACTGAAATGGTTTGAGACAATCAACATCGCCGGGGAAAAACTGACGGAGCAGGAGCTTCGCAACGCCGTCTACGCAGGCAGTTGGGTGAACGATGCCAAACGCTATTTCAGCAAGATAGGTTGTCCGGCAGCTAAAATAGGCAGTGATTACATGACTGGTGCGGTCAATCGCCAAGACTATCTTGAGACCGCCATTTCCTGGATTTCAGACGGTAATATAGCAGCTTATATGGCGAACCACCAGCACGACGCGAATGCAGCCGCTCTATGGCAATTCTTCCAATCTGTCATCACTTGGATAGAATCAACATTCAAGCCAACAAAAGAACGTAAAAAAATAATGAAAGGAGTGGATTGGGGTACGCTCTACAAAAAATACAAAGATGAAGTGTATGATTCAGAGGCGATAGACAAAGAGGTTGCAAAACTTATTTTGGACGACGATGTGAGCAAGAAAAGTGGAATCTATCCATATATTCTTACACGCAAAGAAAAATATTTATCTATTCGGGCATTTACAGACGCTCAAAAACTTGCCGCTTACGAACGTCAGAAAGGCATTTGCGCAGATTGTGGCAATCATTTTGAACTCTCACAGATGGAAGCCGACCACATCACTCCATGGCACGACGGAGGACGTACAACAGCAGAAAACTGCCAAATGTTGTGCAGAGAGTGCAACCGTCGAAAAGGAGGAATATAAAATATCTTATATATATCAAAATCGGGCAGGTTTGAAACCTGCCCCCGCGAAATAGGCATGAGTCTCTCGACACTAGAGTACGATCATTCTGTTAGAAAGACGCTAGCGAGTATCTTTAGTGCAACCCAGGAGAAGTTTAGAGACAAAAAAAGGACATATCGTTTGATATGTCCTTTTTAGTAGCGGATCCGGGATTTGAACCCGAGTTTCATGCGTGAGAGGCATGCATGCTAGGCCACTACATTAATCCGCCATGTCGACCGCTCTAAACCTCTTTCGAGTAAAGTCTGCTGTCTATATCTTTTTAGTAGCGGATCCGGGATTTGAACCCGAGTTTCATGCGTGAGAGGCATGCATGCTAGGCCACTACATTAATCCGCCATATGCAAATTTTAGTAGCGGGAACGAGAATTGAACTCGTGACCTCCGGGTTATGAATCCGACGCTCTAACCAACTGAGCTATCCCGCCATCTTTTCGTTTGCGAGTGCAAAGGTAGCACTTTTTTCGTTACTTCCAAACATATACGGCAGATATTTTAAAACATCTTTTCCAAGCAATTAATAATCAACCATATTCCAAATATAGCAGTTGATTCTTTATGGGCTATATGATTATAAATTTAACGTGAGTTCGACGAATTGTAATCTGCTGATCATATTCCACTTTCTGATTGGATTCTCATCTCTTTTTCTCATATAAAAGCGTAGCTTTTCTCTGTAAACTTTAATTCTCTGTGGTTTTATTAATTTTTGTGCTCGCCTTCGGCTCGCACGTGGAAAGGGGTTAGGGCCAATATCAATCAAACATGGGCCCTTAACAATCCTCATGAATCTGTCGATAGTACATTGTCTTTCTGCCCTGCGAAATTGTCATTCTTCAGAATTTTGCTTCACCCAACTGCCGTCAAACCGCACTATATGGCAGGCTGCCCCACTCTTCTCCCGCTCTTCCTTCCACTTTTTTCCCACATAATATTTATTGCTGCCATCCACAATCAGCGTCTTATATCTGAAATTCTTCAGATCGCTCATTTTCGTAGCCACATTATTCGTCAGAATCAGAATATCAACCTCTAATGGAGTCGTTTCATTTTTTATCTCCGTTTTGTCGGAAAGCATGTAGACGCGATGTTTATCAAATTCAAAATATGTTTTCTCTGTATGCGACGGTGATGTCATAAGATTGTTTGTCCAAAATTCACCTGCTTTCCTAGCCACTTTTAGTGTGTCGTTGCATCCAAACAATGTATTCGATTCCATCATCCTGTTCACTGCAGTAACGCCATTCACGTTATACACTGCCATCATTCTACGACCCTTCATATTCATTCCGTCGACAGTGGAAAACACAAAATAAGCAACCGAGATCGAGGCAGAAATCCACAATAATGAAAGTCTGCGATAATTATGATATGCGGCAATCAGCAGGAAGACAATTATATAAGCCGCCACATCATAGCCGTAGAATGGCAATCTGTCGACGGTGCAGAACGAGATATCCGCAGTGTAATAAACAATCGCGTTCACCGATTTCGCCACAACGGCTGTGATATACAGCACTCCGTCGGCTACAACATCCAACAATGGCAGCACCGTCGACAGCAGGAAAAATCCATAATATATGAATGTCAATGGAATCAGCACCGTCACCAATGGAATTGTGAAGAGGCTTGATGCGATTGAGAGGATGGGCAACGTGTGGAATGTGAAGAGGATGATAGGAGTGGTGAGAATCTGAGCGGAGATGCTGATCGCGACACTTCCAAGCGTATATGTCCTGATCTTGGACACTATCTGCCCCACCCGACCCTTCAGTTTTATCTCTGGTATCAATCTTTCAATTTTGTCTATCAACGGCTGTCCGAAAAGCAAAATCGAGTAGACAGCGGAAAAGCTCAATTGAAATCCCAGATCGAAAATATTGAACGGATTATACACAAGCATCGCAAATGCTGTGAACGACACCACATTTATCGGATTCGGTTTGCTGAACAGGAGCATCGCCACCCGATAAACAGTATACATAAGCGATGTCCGTACCACGGATGCCGCCAAACCTGTCAGGAAGGCATAGCCCCAAATGATGGCAAGCAATACAGCGGCGAATATGTACGGCCTTTTTTTAGGATGTATCGCCATACCCACCAGACTCTCCACAATCAATATTATGATTCCGACATGAAGTCCGCTCACCGCAAGCAGATGACTCGCTCCAGCTTTGGAGTAGGCCTCTTTCAGGCCGTCGTCCATCTCCGTTTTGTTGCCAAGCGTAATGGCGATGATAAGATCTCGCTCATCCGTGCACAACGATGCACTGCCCCTTAAAGAATTTTGTAGAGAGAGATTTAAATTCGACGCAGAGGTCTCCAACGAAAAATCGCAACTCTTTGTGGATGAATCAGAGTTTAAAACTCTGAATCGTTTGACCAGAGAAGTAGCCTCAACCCCTTTCTTACGCAAATAAGTGTCGTAGTTGAAGCCGATTGTCTCACCACTCTCCGTCGACTTCAATGCTGATGAAAAGACGATGAAATTGCCCTTTTTTAATGAGGCATCGCAAGTATCGAACGTCAGCACTGTATAGACGGGATGGCAGATGGAATTCCTCGCGTCTACACAATAAACATCCGCCTCACAGCTGATCTTTCTGTTCTTGGTCAATTTAGGGACGTTTCTGATCTTTGCTACTCTCGCCATCATCTCCGTCGCCCCACAAGACGCCAATTCATCGGAGGAAATCGGATGGCAACAATGTTCGCAGACGCCTCCAAGGAAAAAGAATGTGAACAGGAGCAAAAACAATGATGAAAACGAGAATCGATTACGTCTCGTCTTCAAATAGATAAGGAATGTCAACAAAGCGGCAATTAAAGTCACTGCCACACCAATATAATTGATGTCACCCAACTGGAGGTTGTATTCTGCCACAACTCCTAAAGCGAAAAAGAATGTCAGGAATAGATATGGGAATCTACGAATCGACTTAATTATAAAATCCATATTTTTTGTACGTTACCAACGGTTACCAACATTATATCCCTACGGGATATTAATAGAGACGGGGCACACCCCGTCTCTACCTACAAATTTTTCAATCCGGCGATTGTGGCTTTCTGATCTTTGGCACCAAACACAAATGATCCTGCCACCAAAATGTCAGCACCTGCGTCAAGAAGTTGCTTGCCTGTCTCGAAATTGACACCACCGTCGATCTCGATCTTGGCATTTGATCCCTTTTCAACGATCATTTTCTTCAAGCGGCGAACCTTATCCAGAGTGTTTTCTATAAACTTCTGTCCGCCAAATCCAGGGTTCACACTCATAAGCATCACAACATCCGCGTCGCAGATAATCTCTTCTAGCACTGAGACGGGTGTGTGCGGATTCAATGTGACACCTGCCAACATACCCAACGATTTGATATGCTGCAAAGTGCGGTGAAGATGAGTGCAAGCCTCATAGTGAACACTCAAGACCTTTGCCCCAAGTTTGTGGAACTCCTCCACATAACGGTCGGGATCAACAATCATCAGATGGACATCAAGCGGTTTTGTAGCCTTACTTGCGATCGCCTTGATTACCGGCATACCGAAAGAGATGTTTGGCACAAACACGCCATCCATAATATCAAGGTGATACCAGTCTGCCACACTTTCGTTGAGCATTTTGATATCGTCGCCCAAATTCAAAAAATCCGCCGACAATAGAGACGGCGACACTAAATGATTCATTATTTACGATTTTTGCGCAAAATTATGAAAAATAAGGGGGCATTCAAATTTAATTGGGAAATTTTGAGTTATCAGTTCTTCTTAATTAACGTGAATTCGACGAAATCAAAAAGATAGTTGGAAGAGTCATAACTGAGGATTGTTAAGGGCCCATGTTTGATTGATATTGGCCCTAACCCCTTCCCACGTGCGAGCCGTAGGCGAGCACATAAAATTAAAAAAAAACACAGAGAGAAAAAGTTCACAGAGAAAGACTTCGTCTTTTTATGAGAAACGGAGGAGAAGTCTGCCAAATTGTCGCACAACCGACTGAAAAAGATGGTTTTGATGGACTTTCTGTCACATCTGCAATTATTTTCTCCATATTTTTTGTGTTGGCACGCATTTTGAACATTCACTGGTGTAACGAAATATGTATAACACTAAAATTTGACGATTATGGACTTTAAAAATTTCACATTAAAAGCGCAGGAGGTCGTTAAAGAATCTATTAAAATAGTGCAAATCTCCGGGCAGCAAGTAATAGAACCGGAACATATATTCAAGGCGGCTCTCAAAGTGAGCGATAATATTGTCAACTTCCTAATGAATAAAACCGGAGCCAATGCCCAAAATATTGCGTTGGCTATAGACAGGATGGTGGCTCAGGGGCCAAAGGTCAGAGGCGGAGAACCATATTTCAGCCACATGACCAATGAAATGCTCCTTAAAGCTGAAACATTAAGCAAGGAAGCCGGTGATGATTTCGTCACTGTGGAATATATGATCCTTGGTTTGCTAAACACTGATTGCGCGGCAGCGATAGTATTGAAGAAATTCGGTATGACCGCTGAAGACACAGCCAAAGCGATTAAGGAATTGAGAAAAGGAAATACAGTAAAATCAGACAGCGCGGAGGAATCATATCAGGCTCTTGAAAGATTCGCAATAAATCTAAATGAGCGTGCTCGTACAGGTAAACTTGATCCGGTGATTGGCCGTGATGAGGAAATCCGACGTGTGCTTCAGATTCTTTCACGTCGAACTAAGAACAATCCTATTTTGATTGGTGAGCCAGGTACTGGTAAGACAGCGATAGCTGAAGGACTTGCTCATCGAATCGTACGCGGAGATGTGCCTGAAAACCTGAAAACAAAGCAGTTGTATTCATTGGATATGGGTGCTCTTGTGGCAGGTGCAAAATATAAAGGTGAGTTTGAGGAGCGTTTGAAATCGGTGGTTAATGAGGTGTCGAAATCCGACGGTGAGATCATCCTTTTCATTGATGAGATCCACACTCTGGTAGGTGCAGGTAAGGGAGAGGGTGCAATGGATGCCGCAAATATCTTGAAACCAGCACTTGCGCGTGGTGAGCTGAGATCTATCGGTGCAACCACACTTGATGAGTATCAGAAATACTTCGAGCAGGACAAGGCTCTTGAACGTCGTTTCCAGAAAGTCATGGTGGATGAGCCAGACAAGGAAAGCACAATTTCTATTCTTCGTGGATTGAAAGAGAAATACGAGACACACCACAAGGTGCGTATCAAAGACGACGCTATCATCGCAGCTGTTGAGCTTTCAAGCAGATATATCACAGACCGTTTCTTGCCAGATAAGGCAATCGACTTGATTGATGAGGCAGCATCACGTCTACGTATACAGATTGATTCTGTGCCTGAGGCACTAGACACTTTGCAGCGTGAAATCATGCAGCTTGAGATTGAACGTGAGGCGATCAAGAGAGAGAATGATGAAAAGAAACTTGCCGCTTTGAACGCTGAAATTGCAGAGAAAAGAGACGAATGCTCGGCGATGAAGGCTAAATGGGGAAGCGAAAAAGAGCTTGTCAACCAGGTTCAGGCGGAGAAAGCTAAAATCGAGGATTATAAATTCCAGGCGGAGAAAGCAGAACGTGAGGGCGATTACGCACTTGTCGCTGAACTTCGTTATGGTAAGATAAAAGACTCAGAGGAGGCAATCAAGTCGTTGGAGAAACAGCTTGAGGACAACGGTATGGGCCGAATGATCAAAGAGGAGGTCGACGAAGATGATATCGCATACATCGTAAGCCGTTGGACTGGCATTCCTGTGACGAAGATGCGTCAAAGTGAGCGAGAGAAACTACTTCATTTGGAGGAGGAGTTGCACAAGAGAATCGTTGGTCAGGACGAGGCAATCACAGCCATATCAGATGCTGTACGTCGTTCACGTGCCGGATTGTCGGATCCGAAGAGACCAATTGGTTCATTCCTATTCCTTGGAACAACAGGTGTCGGTAAGACAGAGTTGAGCAAGGCGTTGGCTGAATTCTTGTTCGACGACGAGACTATGATGACACGTATTGATATGAGTGAGTATCAGGAGAAGCACTCAGTCTCACGTCTAGTCGGAGCGCCTCCGGGATACGTAGGATATGATGAGGGTGGTCAGTTGACAGAGGCTGTCCGTCGTAAACCATACAGCGTTGTGTTGTTTGATGAGATAGAGAAAGCCCATCCAGACACATTCAACATCCTGCTTCAGGTGTTGGATGACGGACGATTGACCGACAACAAAGGTCGTGTCGTCGACTTCAAGAACACCATCATCATCATGACATCAAACATGGGTTCTCATGAGATCCGTGAGAAATTCGAGAAGATGACACCAGAAAACAGAGTCGAGACAGTGGAGTCTGCAAAGAACGCTGTCATGGATATGTTGAAGGTGACTATCCGACCTGAGTTCTTGAACCGTATCGATGAGATCGTCATGTTCACTCCACTTAATAAGGATGAGATTGGTAATATTGTAGACTTGCATGTCGCAAAAATCAAGAAAATGCTTGCCGACGTGGATGTCAATATCGAGCTTACTCCTAAGGCTAAGGAGTTCATCACAACAGAAGGCTACGATCCAGAGTTTGGTGCACGTCCAGTGAAGAGAGTTTTGCAGCGTTACCTTCTTAACGAATTGTCGAAGAAGCTGTTGGCAGGTAGCGTGAACAAAGAGAAGCCAATCATAGTTGATGCCAACGACGACGGATTGGTGTTTGATAATTAACAATAGCTAATGGCAGATGGCTAATAGCAAAAAGCCATAAGCTAAAAATTAAATGGTATTTGAGGTTGAGGAGGCTGGATCCAGTGGTTGGATTCAGCCTTTTTTTTACAAAATTTGGTTGCGAATGTTTTTATTGTAACTTTGCATACCCATTAAACAGATAAACATGGAAACAAAAATATTCGACTTGAAAAAGGATACCAAAAGGATACTTGTCATCATCATAGCAGCACTTCTTATGGCTGTCAACATCAAGACTTTTGTGCAAGCTGGCAACCTTCTTCCGGGAGGAGCCACAGGTCTGACACTCCTTATCCAGCGTGCCGTCAAACTTTTTTTTGATCTTGACATTCCTTATTCACCAATCAACATACTCCTGAATGCCATTCCTGCATTTATTGGATTCAAGTTCATCGGAAAGAAATTCACCATCTACTCCTGTCTGATGATTTTCCTTGTCGGTCTGTTTGCCGACCTTATTCCCGCATATACCATAACGGATGACGTATTGCTTGTCTCGATCTTCGGAGGAATAATCAACGGAACAGCCATCAGCATTTGTTTGTCAGTGGAAGCGACGTCGGGAGGAACAGACTTCATCGCCATCTACATGTCGGAAAAGAAACACATGGATTCATGGAATTTTGTGCTTGGCATCAATGCCGTCATTCTTTCTGTCGCCGGACTTCTTTTCGGATGGGACAAAGCTCTGTATTCCATCATTTTCCAATACGCTTCCACACAGATGATCCACCTGTTGTTCCAGCATTATCAGAAAGAGACTTTGCTTGTAGTCACCAAACATCCGGAATTGGTGAGTGAAATCATCCATGCGAAAAGTCACCACGGAGCCACCATCATCAAAGCGGAAGGCTCTTACGAACACAAGGAGACTTTCATCGTATATTCCGTCATCGGCAAAGACCAATATATTTCAATTGTCAGCATCATTAAGCAGGAAGATCCCGACGCCTTCATCAACACTATAGACACAGAAAGTCTTACCGGACGATTCTTCCATAAGAAGACGGAATGATGAAACTCCAAACTATTGGGAGACATACAAAAAGGGACACCCGTAATGAGTGTCCCTAATTAAAATCTGTTCTATTCAAGCATTAGAAATGTCTACACTTGAATGTCTTTGGATTATCCACCACACCATAAATCAAATCAGGAGTAAATTGGATTTTATCCAACGATTCATACATGTATTGCGTGCTGGCATTCCAATAACGGAACACAACAGGCTCTGTCTCATCACCAGTGCCGATGACAGTCAACAGAAAGACACCATTGATGGACTTGCCCACTGCCCTACACTCATTGCCCACAAATGCGGCAAACAGGTCGTTGTCTGTGGCACTGTTCTTCATGTCTGAAGGCAGTTGGTAGACCACTGTCATTGAATACGCGAAGTCGCCATCAAATGCTACTGATGTCCAACCTGGGTTCTCAAATTTTTTGAAGACGGTGCTGGTGTCAGGTGTTCCACCTTCTTCACCTCCCTCTTCTCCACCTTCTGGATCATCAACCTTTTTATTGAGCTCCTCTTGCTTCTTTTTCAACTCCTCTTGTTTCTTGCCCAACTCTTTCTGAGCGTTGGAAAGAGAGTCGAGTTTGACAGACAAATCACCCTGCATCTTTTTGATTTCTGCAAGATCGTCGCTATAATCCTCAGGATCGTCGCTACAAGAGAACAATCCTGAAGACAACATAGCGGCTGATATTATAAACAACCAATGTTTCATTCTCGTTAATTAATTTATTTCTTTACAATTTTGAACGTGTTCGACTCTCCGTTTTGAGTCACCTTCAACATGTATGAGCCTGATGTGAAATCAGTCATGTTGACAAGAGCTTCCAATGTGTAGTCTGAAACCGTCACCGTACTTGAATATACAAGTTTACCAGTCAGATCAAAGATCTCAATAGAGACATCTTCGTTATTGTCTACCACACCCTTAATGTTCAACTCGTCGTCAACAGGATTAGGGTAAACAGTCAAGGCATCTCCTACTCCATCCACATTGAAAGTTAAGATCACTGGACTCTTTGGTGAGCCACAAACCTCATCACCTACAAATGAAAGTTGGTTAGAAGCGACGTAAGTGACACCATCATGTTCCAAAGTGAAACGGATATTATCGCCTGCATTAGCCGCAATATTGATGAATTGAAGAGCATAGTCGTCAGTCAACTCTACTTCCACGACCTCATTCTCCACATTGCCGACGATTGCACGTACGACATCACCATCCTGTTTTTCTGGGACATAAGCAATGATGTTCATGTTCATCTCATAATCAGAAGCCGTTGCTTCAAGAGCTGTGGCTGAACGTAAAGAAGACGATGCTGTAGGATACTTGAACGTCTTAGTCGCACCTGCATTCTTCAACATATAGCCGCTGTTTGGCAACATGTTCTTTAATGAGCCGATCCAATTATTTCCATAGTACATAGCGAATCCATCATTCGACTTTATCACGTCACCTTCTGTCGCCTCATAGTCGGCCAAAGCCTCTTTCACCGACATGCTATAAGCAGGCAAATATGAAATATAATTCCAAGACTTTCCATTTACAGTTAATTCAGTAGAAGCCAAGTCGATGTCAGAACCAGAGACAAACAATGTCTGGTCGTACTCTGAATAGATCTTGAACATGCCAGTGTTGTTGAGAGAGACTCCCTCATTCACCCATGCCTTCAAAGACGACGAGTAGTTTGCCGACTTGTTTTTGTTCTTCACAAAGCTGTTAGCTGCCCAGTTGCCATTTGCAAGATATGCATCCATGTCAGACATGTTTTCGCTCCTCAAATTGAATGAAACCCAGTTCCAACCCTTGTTCAATTGGACATTCTGATATTTCAGTGAGTCATTAGAGAAGACGATTGGCTGGTCTGGCTTTCCTAAGACACTGTTGTTCACAAAATTTGCAGACACTGAAGCCGCAGCACGTGACATAAGTCCCTTGCTTGCATCCCATATGCGATACTCTACATTGTGAGATCTAGAGACTGGAGAATAAACAGTCATCAAAGCATACCACATATCCAACGTCTTGTCGTAACTGATGTTAGCCTTGCCGACACATTCACCCTGATAGAATGCTGCCAACATGTCTTTTTCATCGTTAGAGAACTGACCGTCCACCTTGATTTGAGCAAAGACAGCCATGTTGAACTCATATTTGCTAGGATCAACATTCCAGTCTGGAGTGCTTCCCTCCACTGTAACATTAAGAGCAAGTGGCTCAGTCACATTGTTAGAGTTGGTCAAATATACGACCTCGTTATATGAGCCGACAGCCAATGAAGGGTCAATCTCAAACTTGACAGTCTGTTTCTCCAAAGGTTTGATTACACCCGACTCAAAAGATGCACTCAACCATGAAGGCATATTGTTGAGTCTATAGTTGATAACAGAACCACCATTGTTTACGATTGGCATTTCAAACTTGTAAGACTCACCCTCTTTCTTTTCGATTGTCACAGCGTCGTCCATCCATTTCAACTGGTTGCGGTCGATATAAGCGCTAAGTGTGATTGGAGAAAGAATATAGTTTCCATTCACATCTTGAACCTTGTTGACAGTCACGTTGACAATTGTCTTCTCGATACGATAGTCTTGCTCTTTCAAAGTGATGATCAAAGCGTCATTGTTTACAACCCAATCATACAACAAAGAAGAAACAGCACCCTTACTCTTAACAGGAGGAATGTTGGTGACACCATTTACTTTTCCGACTGCGACAGATGTAGTGTCATTGTTAACAATATTGTTCAATGTGAACTGCATCTCTTTTGTGCCCTGCCAGTCGATATAATGCTCAAATGGATAGTAGAGCAGCAAGCCCATCTCGTCGCCATTAGATTTTTGATTATAGAACGACTCTATCTGAGACTGCTGACGGTAGAGATTCCAAAGACGTATTTCATCGACCTTTCCAGTGAAATATTGGTCGACAGTCTTTGTCACACTCTTTTCCTTGTGCCATACACGAGCACCAGCATATAGTTTGTCGGATGCTATTCTGTCCACCTTGTCATTAGAGAAATAGGTGTTCAATTGTCCATCCATGTATATGCGAGCTGTTCCAGAAGAACGACTGACACTTAAAGTGAAATTATGCCAATTGTTGTCTGCATAATCACCATCCACAAGTGTAGAGTAACCATTATGATTGAATGAAAGGACTCCGTTTTCATTGAAGCCGACACTAAATAGTTTAGCAGGATCTTCTCCCACATTATCAATACCGTTTCCATTTGAAATGATAGTCTGATTCTTCGCTCCACTCTCAGCATTGAACCAGAATTCCAAAGTGAAGTCCATATCCGAAGGTATGACAGCGGCAGAACTATTCAATGCCACATAATCAGTTCCGTCAAACGCAACCGAGCGACCCTCTGGCAATGCCCAAGAACCACCCTTCATGATAAGGTTAGCTCCACGAGCCTTATCCTCTGTCGCATTACCCTTAGCCTCATCCATAGCGTAGTAAGCGATCAAACCAAGATCGTTGCCCGACAATTGCGTCGCGCTATTAGCTTGGATAGTCGCAGAAGAACGGACAGCGTTCCAAACACGGAACTGATCCACCTTACCATTGAAATTGCCAGATTGAGTAGCGACGTTGCGACCAATCTCGACGGCTCCATTACCATTGTATGCACCAACCTTTTGACCATCGATGACAGAAACATAGTTGACGTAAGCTGTCACGGTTGTATCGACATTGTCGTAAACCAATGCGACATGGTTCCATGAAGATTTCTCCCATGCAGGGACTTTCTCAGAAGTGATCTCCTTGCTTCCCACTTTGACAACCACATTTCCATTGTTGTTCATGCCCATTGATATTGCCTCATTTGCACTACCATGGCTGAAGAAAGTCGCATTCTGAAGAGAATCAAAGTTAACCCAGCACTCGAAAGTCAAATCTTTCTTAGCGAAATTACGAGTGGCCTCTGTCACCAAATAATCATTTACTCCATCCAACGCAATAGCAACACTATGGTCGGAAACAGCACCGTTGCGAACACCAGTAACCTCAAAATTGCTGGCTGTCAACATTCCTTCTGCGATAGTCTCATTAAAGTCGATGCGAATATCATCATTGACAGTCAAAACACCATCTGCAGGCTTAGGAGTGCCAAACAAACGAGGATTGTACATATCCTTGATACCAGAGACAACTTCTGAAGGATTGTCATACAACTCATTGTTGATGTTGCAGAAGGAAACAGCACGCAAATCATATTTCTGGTCTGGAAGGTTATCCATATAGAAATTATAGTAGATATTTCCTCCATCCGTCGACGAGATTGCGAAAGCATTAAGTCCATTAGCCACAGCATTCTTAGCCAAAGAGTCCTCTTTATAGTAGTATGCCAATGTCAACCAGTCGTTATCTGATCCAGACGCTGGTTTATACTGCAATTCGATGTGTTCGAAATCCGTATAGTTGACATCAAAGCCAGAAATTGTAATAGGCATATAATGTTTAGCGACACCGTCTATTGTATCTACTGAACAATTAGTATTATATGTCCAATTATTGCTAGGCTTAGCTATAGTCACATTTGAGCATGAAGGGATAAAATGTACAGAGAAATAAACTGTATCAGAAATCACATCCAAGAAGTCGGTTGGGTCGGCCTGACACTTAGAGCAAAGAGCGATTGCCATTTTGTCGTAGTTCAACACTGAACCCTTAGTCACTGTCAATGTCTTCTCCAACACCTGACCGGCAGGCACCAAATACTCGAGTGCGAATCCAGACATAGAGTTGCCGTCAATACTTGGAACCGCGCCGTAAGGATTAGTAGCGTCGACAAAACGAAGATCGAACCACTGGTCCTCACCTGTCTCAGAGTCATTTTTCAAATAGACTGTCAAATAAGCATCCTCACCAGAAGGAACATTCTCAACAAACTTTGTCGGCATGTCGATTTTTGGATTCTCCAACTTCATTGTGGCAGCACTGATCACCTCAGTTTCATGACCTTTCCAGTGAGAAGCTGTGTATGCGCCCTCATAAGGACAACCTGTAGCACCACCCTTTGTGCTGAACACAAATGTCGAATAAGAATCTTTTTTCTTCAGGCTGTTTTTGTCTACACTTCCTGAATTGACTCCATTTTGCTCATAAGTTTCATCTATTTTTTCTGAATCATGGAAGACATCCACACTCAAATAATCATCATCTCCGTCTTCAGCCAATACAAATCCTTTCGCATGAGATGCCTCCAATTCATTTTCAAACTCACCTCCTTGTGAGGTCTCGACCGTCTCCTCAAATTCGAACTTAGTCTTAGCACCTGTAGTTCCTAAATAAGTGTCGTTAGAGACCTTTCCTCCGATAGTGATAGAGAAAGAATGGTTCGACGTGAGTGTAGAAGAGTATTGCTCACTATATTCGACATTTCCACCAGCTTGGAATGAGTAGTTCTGTAATTTAAGTTTTTCATCTTTAATTACAGTCGCCTTTACACTATCATTATCAGACAAAGCCTTTTTCCAATCCTTGATATAGGTGTTCAAAGCCTCGATAGTATCTCTAGTATACTCCAAAGACTGTGACAAATAAGGCACGTAGTAGTCAGGCTCACCAAAATTCGCATCATCAGCATTTACCAAAGAGTAGTAGTAATTGACAGAATCAGCATTAGCTTTAGCCTGTAGAGTTGAAGAGTCAGCCTCACTTGGCAATAGAAGCAAGCTGTTTCTCAACTCTTCCAATGTTGGGATCAACACCTGTTCAATATGCACCTGCGGATAAGCGAACAAAGTTCCAAACTTTTGGCCCATTGTCACTCCATTAGATTGTACCACAGCAATATTGTCATTCACCAAATAAGTTTTCTCATAAGCCGACTCACCACCCAATGAATCGTAAGTTGCACGACTTACAGCCTTAACATTTTGGCTGGTACCAAAGGTGATGTTCGTAGAATAACCGATGTACAAATCTCCGTTAGCACCGACATACAAAGGATCATCACTAGTTTGGAATCTTGTGGTCGTAGTGACAGAAGTCTTTGAAGAGTTGTTTCCTGTATACTCTTCAGAGTGACTTATACCTAGAGTGACACCGCTCTCAACTTCTGCCAATGTTGTAGCCGTACCTACCATTGTACCGACACCAACAACTGTGATTTGTTGTGTGCGGACCTCCACTCCAGTCGTGAAATCCTCATTACCTTCATTTTTTACAGAGCCTGTATATTTTGACTCTTCACTGAATGTGACACCCTTTTCCAAATAAGAGTAACTGTTTGATCCAGGTGGGTCACGAAGCACACACAATAGTTTATCTGGTCCGGCAGTCACGAAATTTGTTCCAGTTTGGTGAGCACCCAAGATATAAGCCATACCATTGCTGTTGCCGATTGGGTTTTCCCATGCCACACTAGTCGGGTTGTCGGATGTTCCATATGTGAAAGTTGCGGCAATCGTTCCCGTCGCAGAAGAGATCGATGGCTCAGTCACCTTAAACATATAAATGGAATTTTCAGTGTCAATAGAATCAGAAATAGCCATTTTATTATTAAACAGCACTTCTGTTGGTTCAACCATCACACGGTCAATTTTAGAAGAATCGATTTCTTTCTTAGAGCTGATATAGAAAGGATACTCCTCGAAGACTTCATACTTGAATCTATAGTTGGATCCAGTTGAGAACACAGGGTATTTCAAAGAATATCCATTCGATTCACTCCACAACTGAATTTTTTCAGTCTCACCCAACATATTGTCAGAATAAGCCACTGTATCACCGAAGTAAGGGAGAGGCTTATCCGCACCTGTCACCTGAGTGACCTCCATTTGTGCAGTATAGCGTTTTGTGAAGACTTGCTTTTGAATATATCCAATGCTGTCTACATACGACACCTTAGTGAATCCTTCCTTGTCATTGATGCCATTAGTGTATACAGAATCCACATACTCATACTTTTCAAACTGCTCTATCTTGTATGCAGAAAGGTTCAATGAAGAGTTGTCGCCAGAAATACCTTCATGTCCATACACAGACAATGATATTGTATAATCGATAGGATATACCCAAGCAATGAACTCTCCTGTCTCGTTATTTACGTGAATAGTGATATTGTCTGTGTTGTATTCTACAGTTGTAGTTTTGGCAGTCGTTTTTGGAGCTCTTGCCAAAGTGCCTTTCAACACTGGATGAGAAACTGTCTCGACATGAGCCACAGACTGTAACTCTCTGTTTGTCTGAGTAGGTTTCAAAACAATCTTCATGTCGTTAGCCAGATTATTTTTTGACAAAGAGAAACCTACAGGGAAAGACTCCTGCACTTCACCTCCACAGATACGACCGATATATTTTATCTTGGTATTGTCGTAAAGTTTGAGACCAGTAACGACATCCTGATAGTTTCGGTCAGAACCGTCACTATTACAGATACGTCCATCCAATTCAAAAGTATGACCATCCTTTACAGCCTTTACCTCATGAGTGCCTACAGGGACATTGATAGTAAAATTACCGTCGGCATCAGTCATGATATATTGTCCAGATTTATTAAGAGCAATTGCGCCATCAATAGTAAAGTGAACGCCCTCCACAGGATATGTTCCACCAGCATAGTAAATTGTTCCAGACACAGCGAAAGAGCTATTGTCGGTAAAGTTTACTGTATGATGCTGAGCTCCTTCTCCTATAAAACGGATCTCCTGTTTTGGAGAGAACTGATGAGTGCCCTTTCTTGGAATTATAGTGTAAGCAGTTCCATTTCCATAATAAGGGACAGAACGAATATTATAAACACCAGAAGAGTCTGTCACACAGCAATATGACAGACTATTTGTGCTCAAATGAGATTTTACCTTCTGCACATTAGAGTTGATACCAGTATTTCCATGATAAGTGGCTTTTCCTTCAAAAGAACTATCATAAATCTGATCATTCGACATGAAATCAAATGTATAGTAAGCATCCAAATTCTTTTCATTTCCAATCAGATATCTTGTATGGTCTGCAAGAATTTCAGATTCACTCAATGCACGACTCCATAAGCGAACTTCGTCAATCTCTCCCACGAAATTCTCTCCCAAAACGACGTCTCCATTAAGCTCTTTTCGGAATGAGGCATTCTCAATAGTTGCTTTTGTCGACAATTCTCCATTCAAATAAATGTATGCCTGTGAAGTTGATCGGTCATATACGGCAGACACATGTGTATAAGTATATAATGGAGACTCACTTTTTGCTTTTATCGTATCCTTATCTCCTACTATAAATAGGAAATAACCTTCTTTAAATGCAACTTTGAAGATGTCTTTCTTGTTTATTATTAAAGCGTTGTTTTGTGAAGACGTAGGATAAACCCAAGCTTGCAAAGTCACGGCCGACGTATCTGCAAGAATATTTTTTCCTGGGATTTCTACTTTGCCTGTTCCATTAAGACTTAACGCATAAGCCTCCAAATCTCCATCAGCCTCTAGTCTTACAGAGGCAGAGTCGACTCCTTGTCCATTCTCGAAAGTGACATGTCCATAAAAGTCTCCTGTTGGTGTTCTGAATCCGAAGTCTTTCAAGAATTCTTCAGTGTACAGTCTCGTTCCGCCACATTCTTTCAAACCATAAATTCTATATTCGTATAGAATTCCAGGCAAACAAGAGTTGTCATCATACGAAAGGTCTGAATTGACAGTCGCGTTGACTGTCTCAATTTTTCTGAAAGCAGTGTCTGTGCTATATACTTCTCTTCGCTCAACGACAATTTCATCTACGTCGTCTGTCGCTTTCCACTTCAAATTGATACGGTCTGAATAGTATCCCTTTGAAGCACTAAAATCGCTTATCGAACCAACTTTAATTGGCTTAATATCAGTGCCTAATAAAATACTTTTTTGTTTGTAGCTATCGCTGCCTGGAATCATCTTTAGAACATAAGTGTAAGAATTGCAAAAACGAAGAAGCTCGTCTTTGTAGAATCCTTCCTCATAGTTCAAAATGAACTCCTCTACAACAGAAGTAGTTTCATTAGTTCTCACCAATTTTAACTCAGAACCTGCAGACCAAATAACACCATTCTGAGCCCATTTTATTTCCACATATGGTTTGTCTCCCGGATGAAAATCTGCGGAAGCATTTTCAGGATAACAGTGGTTTGTATTTACTGAAATTTCTTGCTCTTTCTTGAATTTTTCCCAACCAGAAATTCCTTTCGTAGCTTTTCGTTCTATTGAAAAATAATATTTGGACTCGTCACCGTCTTTCAAATCCATTTTTGTTTCATACGAACTCGTCTTAGGGTCATAAGCTATCTCTACCACTTTTGTAGTGTCAACCGATACGTTTTTCATAGTCAACACAAAAGGGCTGTCGTTATAGTCCGACCCCATCACTATTGGAATTTCCCATTTAAGGTTGACTACTTTATTGTCAGCATCAACTTTTACTGAAAATTTTTGAACCTGAGGATAAGCTTTCAAGACATATTCCTTACTCTCTGCCACATACGAGATCCTGTTGTTTTTTGTAGGGAAATACTCTTGGTGAACCTTGAATTTATGTGATTTCGCCAAGAAAGCCTCATCAACATTTAAGACAAACGAGCCGCTGGTATTTTGGGGTTCAACAATGTGAGTTTCATCGCCACTCATCTTACTATTATCCTCATACAAATCAACGTCTCCCAATTTCGCACAATTTCGATTTGCTATTTCTCTCGTCCAATCTATTTTCACAGCTGGATTATTAGAAGAAGACACGAAACTAGCATCTATTGAAGTGTAGTTGGCAGTTTGTACAGTCGTTACCAAACCCGCAGACCAAGTTTCGTCAATTTTTTGGTCTTTAGTGCCTCCTTCTCTCCACCAAGTACCCTTCATATTGATTGTGAAACTTTGATTCAAATCTTTTGAGGTGACTGGCTGAGACCACTCCATTATATGCTCATCCTCATCGCTATACCTTTCGTGTGTAACATAATTTTTATAATCACCAGGCACTCCAGCCGTCATTTTTAACACACCATCGTAATTACAGTTGATTTGATAAGTAACCTTTTGAGGTGTATTTTGTGTTATCACAAATCCTGTTGGATTCTCATCGTCTTCAAAACCACAATGTCCTTTGTCACTCGCGCCCCACGTCTGGAAATATCTCACTTTGTATTCTATACATCCAGTCTTCTCATTCCACCTAAATGTATTCCAACGCCAATCCCAATCAGAATCAGCCTCTGCTTCCTGCCAAGGCACAAAACACAACACGCCCATCAAAATGAGCCATCGAAACTTTGAGGTAGGCACTTTTTGCCCTGAAGAGAAGAATCTCTTAAACCTCTTTCCTAAAAAAGAAATCAGATTCATTTTTTTAGATAATAAAATTAATTTGTAGTTAAATCCCAATCAAAAGCGGATAAATATTCACTCAAGAGGATACAGATTCGCATTTTTTCCATACCCAAATATCCAGCTCTAAATACAACAATATTTAGAACCAGCTTAAATCAATATTAAATCCCTTTGAAAGGCTTCGTAAAGTTTTTCCTATATATCATTAATTATCAGCATAATATTATGTGTAATTCTCTTTCAAATATTTTTTCGCATCTTTTACAAGGTGTAAAAAGTAGTGAGTGATTACCCAAATTTTCCGATAATTTGTTGCAAAACTACAAAGTATTTTTCAACTGAGCAAACACAAAAACGCAAAAATATGCGCCTTATATGCCGAAACTTATCACAGACTTGTGTTTTTCAACTTTCATGCAAAAGTTTTGACTCTTTAGACTCGAATTTCTTTTAGAAAATGCTTAACTTTGGCATATCCTATTATTCAATAGCAGAAAGGAGATTTTATGTCGCAAATAACATTCATATTGAAAGCAGACGGCATCATTGCCGACCAAATATACATCGCAGGAGCTTGCAACGAGCTTGGCTTCACAGAAGAGAACGCGCTTCCTATGATGGAAACATCAGAAGGTTGGGTGCTTACCATCAACCTCAACCGCAGCAATGTCAGATATTCCTATTTCTACAAAGTGGGCGACGTAACTCGACAGGAGCCATGGATGTCGAGAAAAATTGAGTTTGTCACAAAACAAAACACCAAAATCGCCATTATCGACAAATACGGTGTTACTGACTTCTCTAAAAACATCATGAACACAAAAGTGTTCACCGAAGCTGTGTGCCATCATGCCACCAATTTCGAGATGCCAAAGAAAAGTCTGCCGACCATCTTTTCCGTCTCTATGCCAAACTTGCTCACCGAGCATGAACTATGCCTGATTGGAGACCAAAGCCAATGGGGAAAATGGAAAGAAGACGAAGCGATGGAGCTCTCTTGCGCCGGTGCTCCATACATGTGGTGTGTGGCGGAGGGAAACAAACTGAAGAAAACAGCTGAATACAAATACGTCATCAGAGACAAAAAGACTAAAGCCATTCTTGCATGGGAAGACGGTGACAACCGTAAATTCAAATTGCCCAAAGGCAGCTATTCCCTTGTGATTGTGAACGATGGCGTTCCAAACTTCCATTTGCCGGATTTCAAAGGAGCGGGTGTGGCTATTCCGGTATTCTCGCTTCGCACGAAAAAAAGTTTCGGATGCGGTGAGTTCGCCGACCTGAAACCGTTTGCCGACCTGGCAAAAGCCATGGGATTACGTATCATCCAGACCCTGCCAATCAACGACACTACGAGTCAGCACACATGGAAAGATTCATATCCATACAGTGCAATCTCAACATTCGCTCTACATCCAATGTATATTTCAATTGAAGAGTGTGGAGAAGTGCCCAACAAGTACGACTATGACAAGATACGCAACGAGCTTAACGCACTTGAAGCAGTCGACTATGAAAAGGTGATGGAATGGAAGATGAGCATTCTCCAGACCATGTTTGAGAGAGACAAAAACGACGTTCTTAAAAGCAAAGAGTTCAAAACATTCTACGACGCCAACATGCATTGGCTTCGTCCGTATGCTGCATTCTCATACCTGCGTGACAAATTCGGCACATGCGAGACATCTCAATGGGGCGACTACGCCAACTATACAGAAGGAAAGATGTCGGCTCTCTGCGACAAACAGAGCGTGGCATATCCAAAGATCACATTCTACTACTACCTGCAGTTTCATCTCGACCGCCAGCTGAAAAAAGCCGTTGCATACTGCCATAGCATCGGAATAGCGTTGAAGGGAGACATTCCTATCGGCATGGATCTGAATAGTGTAGACGTGTGGCAATATCCAAAATTGTTCGACTGCAACGGTAGCGCAGGTGCTCCGCCTGACGACTTCTCCATCTATGGCCAGAACTGGGGATTCCCGATCTACAATTGGAAAGAGATGCAGAAAGACGACTACACATGGTGGAGAACCCGATTCAATAAAATGTCGGACTATTTCGACGCATACAGAATCGACCATATACTTGGATTCTTCCGCATATTCCGTATACCGAAGGATTGCGTCTGGGGATTGCTTGGACAGTTCGCTCCAGCTTTGCCGATGACAAAAGTAGAAATAGAGTCGTTTGGAATTGAATTTGACGAGGAAAAATTCTGCAATCCAAACACAGACGATGAGATATTGCGACATCTGTTCGACGGTGACGAGCTACTAGTCAAGCAAAAATATCTTGTCTCTGTCGACGGCAAATATAAATTACGCAAGGAAGTCGATTCACAACGCAAAATCAAGGCGTTGCTTCCATACAGCACGAATGCCGAGAAAAAAATACGCGACGGTTTAATGAACCTGCTATGTCAAGTGTTGTTTGTGCGTGATTATCAAGATCCTACAAAATATCACCCACGCATCACAGTGCAGAATAGTGAAGCCTACAAAATGCTTGACACTCAGACGCAGGACAAAATCAACCGTCTGTACAACTATTTCTATTTTGAGCGACACAACTCATTCTGGGCAGAACAGGCAATGGCAAAACTGCCGACATTGGTTCACAGCACAACGATGATGTGTTGTGGAGAAGATTTGGGCATGGTGCCGGCATGTGTTCCAGACGTGATGGACAAGCTGGGCATTCTTTCGTTGGAAATCCAACGTATGCCAAAAGAATTCAATGTAGAGTTCGGACATTTGGAGAAGACCCCTTATCGTAGTGTCTGCACGACATCCACCCACGATATGAGCACGATGCGAGCATGGTGGGAGGAAGATAAAGAAAAGACACAAAGGTATTTCAACAATTATCTGCATGAATATGGCGACGCGCCACTATTCTGCGAACCTTGGGTGTGCGAGAAAATCATCGCGTCGCATCTGGAATCTCCAGCCATGTGGGTGATTCTTCCAATACAAGATTGGATGGCACTCGATGGCAATATCCGTTGGGACAAGACATTCAAAGAAAGAATCAACGACCCAGGAAATCCCGACAACTATTGGTGCTACCGTATGCACAAAACAGTAGAGGAACTAAACAACGACAAATTCCTTTGCGACAAAGTTGCCAAACTGAACAAAAAATATGGAAGGTAAAAAATTATAAATGCTTAATTATAAATGAGAAATTGAAGGAGACGCGAGGATTCACGTCTCCTTATATATTTTCACACGTTCCCAGTCCATCGTCTTTCGTCTTTCGTCAAATCATAAAAAATATATTAGCCACACCGATAACAGCGCCAAGCAGACCGCCAAGCCACACAAGCATATACAACTCATTGTTTGCCACATCAAGCACAAGTCGTTCCACCGTCGGCATATCCATACTTTGGATTTTATCCTCCACGATTTTGCTGATGTCTATAGTCCGCAGCAGACGAGGCAATTCAGCATTCACCTTTTCCGAATAAAGTTTTACGACATCTCTTTTTAATGACTCAATCTTTTCGTCAGACATACCTGCGGCCCATGAAGCGACAGAGCCATTGGCGAAACGATTAATCTCGTCGTCGACAATAGAAAGAATCATTTTTCTTCCGTCTCCACGCATCACATCATTGATTAGATTTGCAAGTTTCGGAGTAATTTTATCTTTAATTGTGTCGGCCAACGCATTCTTTGTGATCATACCCATGAATCCATCACCAATTCTATCATCAAAAGCAGACATGGCAGAATCCGCTATTGTCTGGCCTATTTTTTCGTCAGACACAATACCGTCTATTTTCGACACAAGATTGTCATTAACTCTTTTGATAAGGTTTTCCACACGATCCTCACCTGCATAATTGCTGAAAAAAACACGGAGAGAATTTTCATTTGTTTGGAGAGAGCGAACCATTTCGTCGATCTTAGACTCTAATTTTCCGATCGTTTCGTCAGACAGCAGCATCTTTGAAATGCCATCCGCATCCACAAGATTATCACTCACGACCCTACCGATTGCCTTAGCAAGATCATTCTGACGCTTAGGAATAATTCCAGGGGTGAACGGAACGACAAATCCCAAAAGACGTTTTTCCGAGTATGGACGGAACATCATTTTGATAGCGATGTAGTTGGTGAAAGCACCAATTATTCCGCCCAAAGCAATAGGAGCAACATATCGAACAATATCTATTATTTCCATACACAATCAATTTTCCTGCGAAAGTACAATTTAATGATCATTTTTCTGCAAAAAGAGATTGACATTTGAGTAAATCAGAAGCATAAAAATATCAATGAACAATGAGCAGAGTACTTTGTACTTTCAATTTAGAAGTGCAAGAAAAGAGTCAGCTGATTGACACAGGGGGGTCGCCCCCAGTGTGCCAGCGCGGAAACGTTTGAAAAT